>Ga0233444_10000600_pt1 | contig 45783 bp, 43 predicted proteins | sample SI_124_October20_6_FD_182792 | JGI IMG/M metagenome (GOLD analysis project Ga0233444, IMG submission 182792) | Seawater microbial communities from Saanich Inlet, British Columbia, Canada - SI_124_October2016_10_MG | ecosystem: Environmental > Aquatic > Marine > Inlet | place: Canada: British... | reverse complement strand
TCACAAGAATTACTAACGTGATCATCTCCAACTATATCAAAATTATTTTCTGACGAGGTTTCAGGCTGGGTATACAACAATGTTTCTTTCAGTTTCATAAAGTTTAATTTTAAGTTCGAATTTATCATCCAACTTTTTTCTTAGTTTATTGTAAATAATTTTAATTATGTTTTCAGCAGTGGGGTTTAAATCTTTAAAATCCAATACATCAAGATTTAAATTTTTATGGTCAAATTTATTAAGAACTTCTTCTTTAATCAAATCCGATAATGTTTTCATATCAATTAGATATCCACTTTCTTGATCAACTTCACCAATTACAGTGACTTCTAAGTCATAATTATGACCATGGTAGTTTGGGTTATTGCATTTCCCGTAGAAAGAAATATTTTTTTCATCTGTCCAATTTGGGTTGTGCAATCTATGTGCAGCATTAAAATGTTCTTTACGTATAACTGCTACTTTTTCCATTTTTGTTTATTCTTTAAGCTTCAAACTTAAACAAAATGTTTTACATTTCAAATAAAGGATTGAACAATTTGAATATTAAATTTTGATAATGTTTATATATTCGCTTTTTAGAAACTAATCATGGATTTTATAATTGAAATTATTGCTGTTTTTTCTGGAATTATCAGTGTTTGGTTTGCCAAAAAAGAAAATATTTTATTGTATCCAATCGGAAGTTTAAGCGTTTCATTATGGATATATTTATGTTTTGTTGGTGAAATTTACAGTCAAGCTGTTATTAATTTGTTTTTTTTAGTGATGAATATCTATGGTTGGTATAATTGGTCTAGAAAAGATAATTCAGATATTGAAAAAGTTCAGATCAAATTTAGTTCTCAAAAAGAAAATTTACTCTATTCAATAGTAACTGTATTTTTAACCTTTATTATATATTGGACCCTTTCTAATATAGAAATAGCAGATTTTGATTGGAATTTTGTTTTAATTGAATCATTTATTACTGCATTAAACTTTACTGCAATGTGGCTTATGGCGTGGAAAAGAGTTGAGAACTGGATTCTTTGGATTATTGGAGATATATTTTGTATTCCACTTTTTGTATATAAAGAATACTATTTAAGTGTTGCTCAATTTTCTATATTTATAATTATTGCTTTTATGGGTTATTATGAATGGAAAAAAAAGTCATTAGAAAAACAAAAAACATAGTAATTACCGGAGCTGAATCTTCTGGAAAAACAACTTTATTTAAAGAATTAAAATCTTTAACTGGGTTTAGCTTTCTACCAGAGTTCTCTAGAAGTTATATTAATCAAATTAATAGACCTTATGACTATAACGATATTTTAGAAATAGCTAAATTATATGAAAAAGAACTCGAAATAGCTAGTAAAAATGAATTGTCTATAATTTCAGATACAGACTTATTAACTCTTTTAATTTGGTGTGAATACAAATATGATAAATATCATTCTTTTATTAAAGAAAGTCTAACTAAAAACCCACCAGACTTTTATTTGCTTTGTAGCCCAAATATCCCCTGGGAATTTGACTCTCAAAGAGAAAACCCAAATAACAGGGTAGAATTATTTAACATATATCTAAAAAAAATTATGGAATTAGGTATTGATTTTGAAATTATTGAAGGAGACCTATACAAAAGATTAAATCAAGCAAAAAAAATATTACAAAATCTACAATTTTAAAATTAATTTATACTTTTGACAAACTCAATAGGGGGTGCTGTAAAAGGCTGAGATTATACCCATTTTCTGTTTTTGTACAGAATGTAACTTGATCCAGGTAATGCTGGCGAAAGGATGTTAAATGTTTAAACCTTGTGTTTTCTTACCCCCAGTAAGACACATTTAACCTAAAAAAATGAAATACAATTATCTATTTTTAACTATTGGTGTTTTTGGTATTTTAAACTATCAAGCACAAGTAAATATATTTTTACCAACTTCTTCAAAAACAGATTCTATTAAAACAACTCTAGATGAATTTGAAGTAACCACAACTAGAGTAGGTGAAAAAAGCCCAGTTGCTCACGAGAATATTTCTAAAGAAGAAATTGAAGTAAATAATCATGGTGTGGACTTACCTATTCTTTTAGATCAGGCTACTTCTGTAGTTACCACCTCAGATGCTGGAGCTGGTATTGGATACACAGGAATTCGTGTTAGAGGTTCTGATGCAACAAGAGTAAATGTTACCATTAATGGTATTCCGTTTAATGATGCTGAATCTCAAGGAGTTTTTTGGGTAAATATGCCAGATATTTCTTCGTCTACAGACGATATTCAAATTCAAAGAGGAGTAGGAGCATCTAGCACTGGAGCTTCGGCTTTTGGGGCAAGTTTAAACTTGAGTACATTAAGTACGATAAATGCCACCAAACCGTATGGAGAAATTTCTAATAGTTATGGTTCTTTTAATACACTTAAAAATACCATTAAGCTGGGAACTGGATTAATTGACGGTAAATGGAATTTTGAAGGAAGATTGTCTAGATTAAATTCAGATGGTTTTATTGACAGAGCTTATTCAGATCTTAATTCTTATTATTTATCTGGAAGTTATTTAGGAGAAAAAACATCCATTCAATCAGTAGTTTTCTCGGGTCATGAAAAAACTTACCAGGCGTGGGAGGGAACTCCGTTGCAAGTTTTGGATACTAACAAAACTTTCAATCCATATACTTATGATAATCAGATTGATAATTACACACAAACTCATTATCAATTACACGTTACAAATAAACCGTCTAAAAGATTAAAATTAAATGCTTCTCTACATTATACTAGGGGTTTAGGTTATTACGAAAGTTATAAAGAAGATGATTCGCTTTCAGATTATAATTTGAATAATATTGTTTATACTTTTCCATTAGATACACTCGAAATATCTACTTCAGATATAATTTCTAGAAAATTGTTGGACAATCATTTCTATGGTATTGTATACTCTGCAAAATATAATACAGATAATTTTCAATTCATTTTAGGTGGAGGTGCTAATCAGTACATAGGTACGCATTATGGTGAAGTAGTATGGGCTCAACATGCCAGTAATGGACAAATAAGACATAGGTATTACGATAATGATGCTGTTAAGACTGATGTTAACTTTTTTGGAAAATTAAATTATAATTTAAACTCTAAAGTTAGTGCCTATTTAGATTTACAATACCGTTTTGTTGATTATAAGCTTTCCGGTTTGGAAGAGGGGAATGTTTCAGTAAACGACACGATAAATATGAATTTTTTAAATCCAAAAGTAGGTTTCAACTATACAGTAGATAAAAATTCAAGTTTATATGGTTTTGCGGGAATTGGTAATAAAGAGCCAAATAGGACAGATATTACTGAATCTATTAATACACCAACTCATGAAAACATGGTGGATATAGAATTTGGATACCGATATAACTCAACTAGAGTCAGTTTGATTGCTAATTTATATAATATGCAGTATAAGAATCAGTTAATACTTACTGGTAATGTTAACGATGTAGGTTCGCCAATTAGAATAAATGTCCCCAATAGTTTTAGAAGAGGATTAGAATTAACAGCTGCTATAAAGATAAATGAGAAGCTTAATTTAAGGTTTAATTCTACATTAAGTCAAAATAAAATTGTTGAATTTACAGAGTTTATTGATGATTGGGACTTAGAAGTTCAAGTTGAAGAATCTCATGAAAATACCAATATTGCTTTTTCTCCTTCGATAATAGGAGGAGGGCAATTGATTTTCAACCCATTTAATTCTAGCAATAAAGGTAAGTTAGATTTAGCTTTGGTTTGTAAATATGTTGGAGAACAATATTTGGATAATACATCTAGTAAATTCGGAAGATTAGATGATTATTTTGTCCATGACTTTAGAATAAATTATAGTATTAAAACTAAATTATTCAAAGAAGTTGTGATAAGTTCATGGGTGAGAAACTTATTGAACCAAAATTATATTTCTAATGCTTGGATATATAGGTTTCAAGCTGGTTCTTATGCAACTTCTGATCCTTATGTAAATACAGAAGATTCAAGTAATGGAAGGTATAATATGATTGGTGCATATAATCAAGCTGGGATTAACTTCTTTTTAGGACTTAAGTTAAGGTTTTAATGAGACAAATTAAAAGCTGAGAAAACTTTAATTATTCTAAAGAAATTATCATGTGTTAATTGTCATGTCGTTTTCTTTGAGGAAGTTTGCTTTTTTTTTATTTAAAGGATGAATTGAAAGCCTAAGTATCAATTTTTATTTTACTATAAATTCTCATCATCATTTATTTTTTAACGAAAAATAAAATATTAGTGAAATATAAATCAGATTTATACTGAGATTTTCCCTAAATATAGGGCGATAAATAGTTACTTATTAATAATCTAAATATAATAAAAAAAATAAAATATTTCTAACTATTAAAACAATATCTTATGAATTTTAAAATCTCACAACTTCATAATTCAAATCGTCTCAATGATATCTATAATTTAAGAGTATTGTCTTATGAAAATTCACCTAAATCAAACTTGATCAATAGCCAAACTTATCCAAATGGAATGTTTGACTCTTTAGACAGTAATAAAAATACATTACATTGGATTGTTGAGGATAATAATATTATTGTTGCTTCAGCAAGGCTTGCAATTTTGGATGATATTGGAGATATTAATGATGTTAAAGAAACTATAGATATAAATAAAATTCCAAATACTAGACCATTTGCATATTTTAGTAGACTTGTGATTTTAGAAGAATACAGAAAATTAGGAATTAGAAGTTTACTTGACGATATTAGGATAGAATATTTAAAAAAAAATAAAAATATAAAATTTGCTGTAGCGTGGGCAATTTCTAAAAGACATAATTCACTAGAGGAGCTTGGATTTAATAATATTGGTTCAAATAATTATTCTTGGGCAAATGGGTTTTCAGAAATACTTTCAATGTATTTAAAAATAAACACCCAATAATTAAATTAATTTAAAGTTATCAAAGCCTATTTTTTAACAAAAAAATTTTAATAAATAAGTTAAATATTAATGCTTTAAACTAAGAAATAAAACATGATAAGAAAAATAAAAGATAATTTACTACTTAGTCTTAATATCTCAACAATAACAATACCACTCACAATAGCTTATGGAAGTATTAGCGGTTTAGGAGTTTCTTCCGCCATTATTGGTTTATTATTTGGATTAGGGTTTGCATCACTAGTTGGTGAAACTAAGGGCATGATAAGAACTCCCACTGCTTCATTAGTACTTTTAACTGCTTTAATTATGTCCAATATTGATAAATCAGGAGATGCCAAAATTTATTTGACCGTTGTTACCTTGTTAATGGCAAGTATCATTCAGTTCTTATTTGGAAAATTTAAAATATCAAAATATATAAAATTAACTCCTGCACCTGTAATAGAAGGAGTAATTAGTGCTATTGGTGTGCTTCTAATATTAAAATCTTTTAAAGAGCTAAAAATTGAATCGCTACTATTTTCACCAACAAATAGTATTCAATTTGATGATATATATTTAAATCCTGAACTTCTTTGCGCTTTTTCAACAATTTTACTAATACTTTTTATTAAAAAATTGAATTCAAAATTCCCTTCTGTATTGTTAAGTATTTTATTAGTAAGTGTTATTTTTCACTATTTGCCGTATAACTTGCCAAAAGTTACTTTTGATTTGAATGAATTTAGTTTAGACTTTTATCAATCATATGATGAATTATATTTCTATGATTACATTAATCAAATTATTCCTGCATTAATTATCGCTATTACAGGGCTTCTAATCTCTTTACTAGGATCTATTGTAGCCGACAGTTCAACAGGATTTAGACACGATAGTGATCTTGAAACAAAAGGTCTTGGTATTTCTAATTTTTTATCCGCATTATTTTCTGGTCTACCAATTGGATCTAATATTCCTGTTACAATTCTAAATGTTAACTCCGGTTCTTCAAATAATATTAGTTCTTTATTTAGTTTTTTTGTTACAATAATTATACTTTATTTTGGTTACAACTTAATAATTGAACTACCAAATGCAGCAATATATGGTATGTTGATTTTTCTAGGTTTTAATCTAATCAAATTTAATTCAATATTATTTGCAATTAGAAATAGACAATCTGATCAAATAATATTATTAGTAACATTATTTACTGGAATATTCTTCTCAATTACTTATTCATTATTAATTGGTTTTATTCTTGCTACAGTTCTTTTTATGCATAAAATGGCTCATATGATAGAAAAAATGTCTAATACTGGAAAAGTGGATGATATTGTAAGTAATCATAAATTAGCAAAAGAAAAAACTAAAGGAGTTCACGTAATTAACTTAATAGGACCTTTATTTTTTGGATTTGCAGATCGTCTTGAAGCCTTGTATCATAACATAGAAAATGTAAAAGTTCTAATAATTGACATGTCTAATGTTCCATTTATGGATGTTTCGGGAATTTCAGTTATCGCTAAAATGTTGATTTCTTCAAAACGAAATAATATTAAAATTTACATAACTGGAGCTAATGAAACAATATATGAACAATTTCAAGAGTCAAAAATCACAAAACAAATTTTAGAGGAAAATAACTTTTACCCTAGACTAAAAAGTTGCCTCAAGATGTTAAATAATGAACTTTAAAAACTAGTTCTTTTTCATAGGATTGCTTGCAGACTTCACGTGTCTATCTTTAAATTTGTAAAGTTCAAATTTAGATGGTTCTAATTTTTGTGGCCAAAAATTATTAGATCTGTCAGTATCTGCAGTTTCTAGAAAAGGGTCTAATTCTATTTGAATAACTTCTTTGTTAAAAGCAAACACCTTGGTAATTTCTTTGTCATTTTTTTTCCAAATTTCAGCAGGTATTTTTACAATCTCGTTCGAATTGTCTTTAAAAGAGAAATTTAATATAACTGGCATTACTAGTCCACCAATATTCGAAAAGCTAATTTCATAAAAATGTTGATTTGTTTTCAATATCTCTTTTTCATCATCGTTTAACTTTTCCTTAAATTCTTCGTGTTTATTAATTTCTTTTTCTGTTGCTTTATACCTGTCATAACTACTGTAAAAATCTTCCAATCCTTTATCAATCTCTCTGTAAGTAACAATATCTTTATTTCGTTGGTTTGATATATCCTTATTGTAGACTTCCACAAAATTTATTTTCTTTTCTTTTTTATTGGTTATTGGATTTTGATCATTAATTCTAAAGTATTTCACATTTTCTAAAGAAATATCTACATGGTCTGTTGAGTAAAACCATCCTCTCCAGTACCAATCTAAGTCTACAGAGCTGGCATCTTCCATTGTGCGAAATAAATCTTCAGGATTAGGATGTTTAAACATCCATCTGTTTGAATACATTTTAAATGCATAATCAAAAAGTTCTCTCCCCATAATAGTTTCTCTTAAAATATTCATAGCTGTTGCTGGTTTTCCATATGCATTATTTCCAAACTGGTGAATAGATTCACTATTTATCATAATAGGAGAAATTCTTTCTTTATCTCCTTTCATATAATTAACAATCTTATAAGCAGGACCACGCCTAGAAGGATATCCTTTTTCAAATTCTTGTTCCGTTAAGTATTGCAAAAATGTATTAAGTCCTTCATCCATCCAAGTCCATTGTCTCTCGTCTGAATTTATAATCATTGGAAAATAATTATGTCCCACTTCGTGAATAATAACTCCAATCATTCCGTATTTTGTTCTTTCTGAATAAGTACCATCTTCTTCTGGCCTTCCGCCATTAAAACATATCATAGGATACTCCATACCAATCCATTTTGTATGAACAGAAATTGCTACAGGGTAAGGATAATCAAAAGTATATTTAGAGTAGCATTTAAGAGTATGAGCAACTGTTTTAGTGCTGTATTGTTCCCACAAAGGATTTCCTTCTTTTGGATAGAAAGACATTGCAAGTACATCTTTTGTAGCTTGTCTAACAATCATAGCATCCCAAATAAATTTCCTAGAGGAAGCCCATCCAAAATCTCTAACATTTTTAGCTTTAAAATGCCATGTTTTCATGCCTTTTTTAATTCCTTTTTCATTTTTTATAGCTTCTTTTTCATTAATTATGAATACAGGCTCAATTTCACTTTTTCTGGCTTTTTCTAACCTTTCTAATTGAACTTTAGTTAAAATTTCTTCTGCATTTACTAAATCTCCAGTTGCAGCAACTACGTGGTCTGTAGGGACGGTAATTTTCACATCATAGTCTCCAAAAGGAAGAGTGAATTCACCACTTCCTAAAAACTGTTTGTTTTGCCAACCTTCAGTATCGTTGTAAACACACATTCTAGGAAAAAATTGAGCAATTGTATACAAGTAGTTTCCATCTTTTTTGAAAAACTCATAACCAGATCTTCCTCCAATTTCTAATCTGTCATTAACGTTATACCACCAATCAATACTAAATTCAAAGCTTTCTTTTGGTTTTAAGGGTTTGTCTAAATTTATTCTCATCATAGTTTGATGAATGGTATATGAAATAGGTTTTTTATTAATATCAATTACAGATTTTATATTGAACCCTCCTTCAAATTGTGGTTCCATATTTTTAATGCTTCTTGTATTTAAAGAACTTATTCCACCAGTTTGTATTTTATAACTATCTGAGTTTTGTGCTCGTTTATTTTGATCAAGTTGAATCCACAGATATTCTAGTTTATCAGGGCTATTATTATGATATTTAATATTTTCAGAGCCAGTAATTTTTTGTTCTTGATCGTTTAGAGTTATATTCATAGTATAATCAGCCTCATTTTGATAATATTCATGACCAGGGGCCCCTGAAGCTGTTCTGTAGACATTTGGAGAGGCAACTTCTTCTTTAAGTTGTTTAAACTTGCTGTAGTTTAAGTTCTGGTTTTGTCCGAATCCTGAAAATGGAATTAGTGCTACAACTATATAAATTTTTGAAAACTTATTGAAATACATATGTTCTTATATTTTTATTAAAAGTATAACTGGATTTAATTGTACCGCTTAAATTTACAATGTTTTGTTGGTTAGGTAATACGCTGACCAATAAATCATTTTTTATTTTAAAATATTTAGATTTTTTTTTGGACTTACCTTCTAAATAAATTAGTAATCTTCCATCTAATTCCACTTCATTTCCTATTATTTTTAAATCAATTTTATTATTTTCATTTTCAATTGAAAAGTGATTTAATAAATAATTTCTTAGATCTTCATTTTCATAATATTCTTCACCGAATATAATTGTAGATTTTAAGGTTTTGTTCAATTCTTTTTTGTAAACGTATTCAAAATCATGAGCTGTAGTTTCTATACTAATTTCTAAATTCCCATTTTCATGAATTATTAATTCTGTAATAGATAAATATGTTTCATGATCTCCAATATTAAAGAGATTGTAAAATGATATTAATAATATACTTATGTAAAATTTCAATTAATTTATTTTTTTGCTAAGGAAAAGGATTTATTTAAATTTAGAGCATATTTTTTACTTTTTACTCTATCTAATTTTTGATTTTCATTTTGAAATAATCTATCGGTAAAAAAAACCTTCTTTGGACGTGTGTTTTTATCTTTTATTGCATTAATCGATTTTATTAATGAATCTAGTTTTAAATCTAACAATGCTATCAAAACAACCTCTTCTCCTAATTTTTCATTATTAATTTTATCAATATAAAAATTTGTACTGTCCAAAGATTTTTGAATTTCATTTTCTAACATCTTTGGATTTATTTTTAACCCTCCAGAATTAATGATATTATCCTTTCTCCCCAAGTAAACAAATTCTTTTTCATTAACTATTTCAATAATATCATTTGTAACAAGATTTTTAAGATTTAGTTGCTTAGAGTTAATAATAAGTTGATTGTTTTGATTTGTATCAATGGATATATTATCTAAGCACTTGTATGGAGTTTTATCGTCACAGTTCTTTAGATTTCTTACTGCAATATGAGAAATCGTTTCTGTCATTCCATATGTTTGATAACAGTTAGTAGATATATTTTGCAACTCCAAAATGAGTTGATTAGATATTTCTCCTCCTCCAATAATAGCTAACTTTATTTTATCAAAGTTTTTTTTTTTTTTAACTACATTAAAAAGTTGTAGAGGAGTTAATGCAATAAAATCAATATTATCATTTAACTCTATAAAAGGATTTGCTAGAGGTTTGTAAAGCATAATTTTAGCTTTTGAAATTATAGCTCTTATTAGCATCATTTTACCTCCTATATACTTTATAGGTAAGCATATCAAAAAAGTAGATTTTTCTTTTATTTTAAAATGAGAAATACTAGATTTTGCGCTATTTTTTATCTGCTTTTTAGAGATTTTAATTTTCTTTGACAATCCGGTTGATCCAGATGTAATTACTTCAGTCTCTTTTTTGCTTGATTTCCAAAATTCTAGAAACTTGTAAAGCTCAACATCAACTTCATCAAGTTGAGTTTTTTTTAGTAGAAATATATTTTTGTAGTCAGTAGATATCATAAAACCTATTCAAAAATTCTCATATCCCATTTTTTATTTTTTTTAAAATATAGTTCTTGTCCTTCAATTTCTAAAGGGGATTCTATATTGTTACTAAAAAGTTGCCCAGTTCCTAATCCTTGAGGAAGTTTTAATTCATAGTTCCCACAAAACTGCGCAATTGCATTAAGTCCAATGTTTGATTCTAAGGCTGATGTTATCCACCATCCAATATTATTATTTTCTGCAATATTTATCCACTTGTTAGTTTTTTCAAATCCTCCTAATAATGTAGGCTTTAGTACTAAGTATTGGGGTTTTATATAATTAATAAATTCTTCTTTTTTATCATTTATAGAAATTAATTCTTCATCTAGGGCAATAGGTAAGGGCGTTTTGTCACAAATTTCTTTTAATTCTTTCCATTGATTTGTAGCAATTGGCTGTTCAATAGAGTGGATCTTTAATTTACTTAATAATTCTAATTTATTAATTGCATTTTCACTTTTAAAAGCTCCATTTGCATCAACTCTAATTTCTAATATTTTTGAGCTAAATCTCTCCCTTATTGATTTAATAATTGACAATTCTTCATTAAAGTCAATAGCCCCTATTTTTAGTTTCAAACATGAATATCCATCGCTGATTTTAGAATTAATTTGATTAATCATATAATCTTTACCGCCCATCCATATTAAACCATTTATTCTTATTGGCTTCCCGGCTATAAAAGAGTTTTTAAATATTATTTTTTTTCCACCAATCTTTAAGTCTAATAATGCAGTTTCTAATCCGAAATTAATACTTGGGAATAATGATAAATCTATTTTTGATAATTCATTAATATTTTTTCTAACTTCATTAAGCTTATTTATCATTTGATCAAAAGATTCTAAACTTAAACCTTGAATTGGACCACATTCACCTAATCCAAATCTAGTTTTATTTATTTGATCAAAAACTTTTATAAACCATGTTGGTTTTGTTTTTAAAATACCTCTTGAAGTTCCCCCTGGCTTAATGAAATTTAAATTGTGATAATATATTTCTGCCTTTAGCATTTAAAACTATGAATATTTAATATGAATAATTTTTAAAAATATTATTTATCAAGCTTACTAAACTCAGAATTATTGCTAATAAATTCTGGTACAATTGTTTTCATATTTCTGACAATTTTTTCATTTTCTTGATTTTTAACCAATGAGATTAAGTTTTCTAATAATTTATTTATGAGATCATGATTGATAGGTTTAACTTTTCCAATCATAATTTTTGGATGATGAGTTCCTATTGTATTTTCCTCATCACTTAAAAGTTCCTCATACATCTTTTCACCAGGCCTAAGTCCTATTATTTTTATTTTGATGTCTTTTTCGATTTTCAATCCAGCTAATTGAATCATTTTCTTAGCCAGATCAATGATTTTAATACTATCTCCCATATCAAACACATAAATCTCACCTCCATTTCCAATGTGAGCAGCTTCCAAAACTAAGCTACATGCTTCTGGAATTGTCATAAAATATCTCGTAACATTTTTATGAGTAACTGTTATTGGCCCTCCATTTTCAAGTTGTTTTCTAAAAAGAGGAATGACAGAACCATTACTGCCTAGTACATTTCCAAATCTTGTAGTTATAAACTTAGTATTTGTTATTTTAGCTAATGATTGACAGTACATTTCCGATATTCTTTTGGATGCTCCCATTACATTTGTAGGGTTAACTGCTTTGTCAGTAGAAATAAAAATAAATTTTTCTGCATTAATTTTAATAGAAAGATCAGCAAGAATTTTTGTGCCCCCTATATTAGTTCTTACAGCCTCGCTTGGATTGACTTCCATTAAAGGAACGTGTTTATAAGCCGCAGCATGAAAAACTATTTCAGGTTTTAATTTTTCAAACAGATTCGTCATTCTTTCCTTACGAGTGATGTCTCCAACAACAACTTCTAGATTATAATTTTTATTTTTAGATAAAAGCTCTTGGTTTAAATCATAAAGTCCACTTTCAGATTGATCAAGTAAAATAACTTTTTTAGGTTGATACTTAACCACTTGTCTTGAAATTTCACTTCCAATTGATCCAGCTGCTCCAGATACTAATATTGTTTTTTCTTTAAATTCTTTTACAATGTTTTTATTTAATAATTTTATTGGTTTTCTACCTAATAAATCTTCAATTTTAATATCCTTAAGTTGTTTAGACGAAAAATCTCCTTCGTACCAATCATCTAAGGAAGGCACATTTTTAACATTTATATTTTCCTTTAGACACAGTTCTATTAATCTTCTTTTATTTTTTATATCAGGATCTTTAATTGCAATTATAACTGCATTAATTTCTAGATTTTTTATTTTTTCATTTAGATTATATGTGTGAATAATAGGTTTTCTTTCTATCAATAAACCTTCTTTATTCAGATCATCATCAATAAATCCAACAACATTATATGAGCTATCTTCATCTTTTTCAAGAGTCTTTTTTGTGACAATCCCCATTTTTCCTGATCCATAAATTAAAATATTTATTTTCTTGCCATTGGATTTTTTTTGGTTATCGAATATTAACTTAATTCCAAATCTTGAAGTCAACATAAAAAATAAAGTTCCCAGATATTCAATAATAATTACAGACTTTGGTAAAATAGCAAGCCCATCTAAAAAAACATATCTAATTACAGAAATGAAACAAATTAATAAAGTTCCAATTGAAACTACATAAAATATCCTAAGTGTATCTTCCCCTGATAAGTAACGAATAATACCTTTATGTGTTTTTCCTATTAGAAATGTTAAATACCTAACAATGATTAAGGTTGGCACTCCCCAAATAATACTATCATATTGGCTAACCCAGAACAAGTCATAAAAGTCGATAAAATCAAACCTTATTAAATAAGCAAGAATTAAAGAAAAAAAAGTTAAAAATATATCAAATAGAAGAATTAACTTTTTTGGAAAGTACCAACTAGGAAATTGCATATTGCAAATATAGGTCTTAGTATCAAATAAATTTTTAGTTAGTAAAAATATCTTTAAGATTTCTGTTACTAGCATGTGACTTTAATAAAATAAAATACATTTATTTCAATAAATATTTAAAAACTTAGTTAGTTTTGATTAATGTTAATATTCAATTTTCAGTTCTATTAAACTTTGAAAAACATTCTATATATTTCTTATGATGGTATGACTGATCCCCTAGGACAATCACAGGTTTTGCCTTATATTATTTTATTAAGTAAAAAAAATTACAATTTTCATTTGGTTAGTTATGAAAAGACTGATAGGTATAGTAAATATCATTCATTAATTGAAAAAATATGTGTTGATAATAAAATCCAATGGTACCCTTTAAAGTATAATAAAAAACCTCCAATACTTTCTACTTTTTTTGATTTATATAAAATGATGAAACTAGCTAAAAAACTACATATTAAACATAGATATTCACTTATTCACTGCAGAAGCTATATTTCATCACTTGTAGGCTTAAACTTTAAGAGGCTTAAGGGTATTCCTTTTTTATTTGATATGAGAGGGTTTTGGGCTGATGAACGAGTTGAAGGAGGTTTATGGAACCTTAAAAACCCATTTTACAAATTAGTTTATTATTACTTTAAAAAGAAAGAAAAACAATTTTTACTTGAATCTAATCATATAATATCTTTAACTCATAATGGAAAGAAAAACATTATTAAACTACCCATTTTCTCTCAATTAGAAAACAACATCTCAGTAATTCCTTGTTGCACAGATTTAAATCTATTTAAGCCAGTTAAACGTGACTCTGATAGTTTTACAATTGGTTATTTAGGTTCTTTAGGGACATGGTATATGGTTAAGGAAATGTTAGTTTTTTTTCAAAAAATAAAAGAAAAAATACCAAACTCAATATTTCATTTTTTAACTAAAGATGATCCAGAAATAATTTTTACTTACTGTGAAGAAATAGGAATTAATCGTAAGTATATTCTTATTGAAGAAAGTGATAGAAATGATATACCTTTTACAACTAGAAACTGGAATTTCTCATTATTTTTCATTAAGCCCTCTTACAGCAAGTTGTTTTCATCTCCTACAAAACAAGGCGAGCTTATGGCAATGGGTATACCTATTATTTGTAATAGCGGAGTTGGTGATGTGGATTATATCATAGAGAAATATGATTCTGGAACCACATTTGAAATTGGAGAAAAATTCAATGTAGATTCATTACTTAATAATGTGTTTGATGAAAATAAAATTGTAAAAGGTGCAAAGGATTATTTTTCTCTTGATAAAGGTGTGGAAAGCTATCTTGAAATTTATGCTCAAATAATATAATTTGAAAAAAATACTTTTTATAACACCATATCCAAAAGGTTTTGCACCTAGTCAGCGATTAAAGTTTGAGCAGTATTACAAATCTATGGAGCTTTCAAACTATGAAGTTTCCTATGATTCTTTTATTGATGAAGAATTCTGGTCCTTTATTTACCAAAATGGATTTTTATTACGTAAGTTCTATAAAACTATAATTGCGTATTCAAGTCGATTTTTACTTTTATTTAAACTTAAAAAATTCGATATTATTTATATTCACTTGTGGTATACTCCTTACGGACCACCAATATTTGAGAGAATTGTAACAGTATTACATAAAAAAGTCATTTATGATATTGATGATATGATTTTCCTAGGACATTCAAGTAGAGCTAACCAATTCGTGATGTCTATTAAAGGAAAAAACAAAATGATTTTTTTGATGAAAAAATCAAATCATGTAATTACTTGCACTCCATATCTTGATTCATATGTTAGAAAATATAATAACTCTACAACTGATATTTCTTCAACCATTAATACTGATGTTTATAAACCCGTTAATAACTATAATAATAATGACTCTATAGTAATTGGTTGGAGTGGAAGTCACTCAACCTCAAAATATTTATATATTCTAAAACAAATTTTAATGGATTTACAAGCCAAATATAATTTTAAATTACTTGTCATTGGAGATTCTTCATTTTGTATTGAAAATTTAGATTTAGAGGCAATTAGCTGGTCTAAAGAAACTGAAGTTACAGATTTACAGCGAATTGATATTGGTATTTACCCTCTCCCTAATGAAGAATGGGTATTAGGGAAAAGTGGATTGAAGGCACTTCAATATATGGCATTAGGAATACCAACCATAGCATCTGCTATTGGAGCTAACTTTAGAGTTATTGAAAATGGAATTTCAGGGACTCTTGTAGATTCAGATAATCAATGGAAAGAAGCTATTGAAAAATATATTCTTAACCCAAATCTTAGAAGGCAACACGGACTTAACGGAAGAAAAAGAGTAGAAAAATTGTATTCTGTTAACGCAAATAAACCTATTTATTTAGAATGTTTAAATAATTTAATGAATGAAAAAAACAACACTTTACAATAAACATATCGAACTAGGAGCAAAAATGGTTCCTTTTGCAGGTTACATGATGCCAGTACAATACTCAGGTGTTAATAATGAACACATTAATGTCCGAGAAGGAGTAGGAGTTTTTGATGTTTCTCACATGGGGGAATTTATAGTAAAAGGTAAAGATGCACTTTCTTTCATTCAAAAAATATCCAGTAATGATGCTTCTGTCTTATTTCCTGGTAGAGCTCAATACTCTTATTTGCCCAATGAAAATGGAGGTATTGTAGATGACATGTTAGTGTACATGATTGCAGAAAATCATTATATGTTAGTGGTTAATGCATCTAATATTGAAAAAGATTGGGAATGGATTAACAGTCAAAATAATTTTGATGTTGCTTTAGAAAATATTTCTGAAAAAATCTCACTTATTGCTGTGCAAGGTCCAAAAGCAGAAGAGTTGTTACAAAATTTGACTCAGATAAATCTTTCAAATATTAAGTTTTACCATTTTGAGATTGGAACTTTTGCAGGATTTAATGATATAATTATTTCTGCTACCGGATATACTGGTTCAGGAGGCTTTGAGCTGTATGTTCCCAATAATATTGCCGAAGAAGTTTGGGATTTTATTTTCAATTTAAAGGACTTTAACGTATTTCCTGCTGGACTTGCTGCAAGAGATACTTTACGATTGGAAATGGGTTATTGTTTGTATGGTAATGACATTAATGACAATACCTCCCCAATTTCTGCTGGGCTGGGTTGGGTAACTAAGTTTACAAAAGAATTTGTTGGAGACAATATTATAAAAAAAGCAAAGCTAGAAGGAACTGAAAGTAAATTAATTGCTTTTGAATTATTAGATAGAGGTATTCCAAGAAAAGATTATGAAATTGAAGATGTTGATGGTAATTTAATAGGTCAGGTTAGCTCTGGAACAATGGGCCCCTCAGTTAAAAAAGCAATTGGTATGGGTTATGTGAAATCAGAACATTCAAACTTAGGTAATAAAATATTCATAAAAATTCGAAATAAATCTATTTCTGCAGAAATAATTAAGTTGCCTTTTTACAAGTCATAATGATTGAAAAACCGAAAGTAGAAGTATGCTTTACCCCTAATATGTTTCCATTATATGCCGAGGATTTTGAAGTAGTTGTCGTTATTGATGTTCTTCGAGCAACATCTGCAATTTGTACAGCTTTCCATTATGGTGTAGATAAAATAATTCCTGTTAGTACACTCGATCAAGCTATTGAGTATAAAGACAAAGGCTTTCATGTTGCTGCAGAAAGGAAAGGTAAAATAGTAAGTGGTTTTGAATTTGGAAATTCACCATTGTCTTATACTAATGATAAACTTAAAGATCAAACATTAGTCCTCACTACAACAAATGGAACTAAAGCTATTAATATGACTAAAGACATAGAACAATTATTGATAGGATCTTTTTTGAATTTAGACGCTATTTGTAATTATTTAATTGAACTTAATAAAAGTGTTTTAATATTAGGTTCCGGTTGGGAAAATAAATTTTGTTTGGAAGACTCTATTTGTGCTGGAGCTATAAGCGAACAATTATTAAAAACTAACAAGTTTGAAAGTAATAATGATTCTACAATAGCAGCAAAATATCTCTTTCTTTCTGCAAAATCAAATTACTTTGGTTATCTCAAGGCTTCTTCTCACAGAAAACGCTTAAAAAAGTTAAACTTAAATGAGGATATTAAATACTGTTTAACTCCAAATCAGACTGATGTTGTTCCTGTAAGAGAAGATTACTACTTAAAAAAACTATAGTTTTAATATGAAGATTATTCTTTCTCCGACAAAAAAAATGAGTAGCTCCAACTCTAAAGTTGACAATATTTTAAGTTCTAACCCAGTATTTTTAAAAGAAGCCATTAAAATTAATAGTTTCATGAGGAGTTTTTCCAAATTGGAAATTAAAAAAATAATGAAATTAAGTGAAAGTTTATCCAATCAAACCTATGATTATATTCACTTATGGAACGTGCCCGATTCAATAAAAAGTCATTCGGTTCATACTTATCAAGGAACAGCTTTTAAAAGTTTATCACCTGAAGATTGGGATAGTGAATCTATTAATTTTGCTCAAGAAAACCTTTTAATTCTAAGTGGTTTATATGGCGTTTTAAAACCTTATGATGTTATAGATAAATATAGGTTAGAGATGAATCAAAAGTTTATTGTAATTAATGATTTTAAGAATCTACATAAATTTTGGGAAGATAAAATCATAAATTATTTTAATCAATTTAATAAAAATGAAACGATTATAAACTTAGCGAGTAAAGAATATTTTGATGTAATTAATTTAGATAAAATTCGTTCTCAAATAATTAATTGCACATTTTATGAAAGTTCAAACGATAAATTAAGAATCATTGGTAATTACGCTAAATCTGCAAGGGGTAAAATGGCAAAATTTATTATTGAAAATCAGTTAGATAATATTAAAGATCTTAAAAACTTTAATGAAATGAATTATAAGTTTTCAAATGTCATGTCAAACCAAACTAATTTTGTTTTTATAAATAATAATTAGTGTTTTAAATTTGCAAAATCTTTAGCAAAATAAGTCAATATTATATCGGCACCTGCTCTTTTTATACTAGTTAATACCTCTATAAATGTTTGGTCATAGTCAAGCCATCCTTTTTCTGCTGCTGCATGTACCATTGCATATTCCCCACTGACGTTATATGCGCTAACAGGTAGATTTGTATTTTCTTTTACTGTCTGAATAACATCTAAGTAACTTAGTGCTGGTTTAATCATTAATATATCTGCACCTTCTAGTTCGTCTAACTCCGCTTCAATAAGGCTTTCTTTTTTATTTCTTGGATCCATCTGGTATGTTTTCTTGTCACCATATTTTGGAGCTGAATCTAAGGCATCTCTAAATGGACCGTAAAATGCACTTGCATATTTAGCAGTATAACTCATTATGCTAGTATTTTTAAAGTTATTATCATCTAAAACTTCTCTAATTGCACCAATTCTTCCATCCATCATATCAGATGGGCCAATTATATCAATTCCAGCTTCAGCTTGTGATAAAGCCATTTTACATAAAATAGGTAGTGATTGGTCATTGTCAATTTCTCCTTTAATTACCAGTCCATCATGACCATCACTTGAATAAGGATCCATTGCTACATCACTCATTAAAGTAAAATCAGGAAATTTATTTTTAATTGTATTTATTGCTTTTAGATAAAAGTTTGCTGAACTATAGCTGTATGTTGCGGTTTTATCCTTTAGACTATCCTCAACAGCCGGAAAAAGAACAAAATTTTTAATTCCTAATTCTCCGCATATTTCTATTTCCTTAATTAGTAAATCTAATGACCATCTAAAGCAATTTGGCATTGAATTAATAGGAATCTTCATATTTTCACCATCAACAATAAATAATGGATAAATTAAACTCTCTATTTTTAGATTAGTTTCCGAAACCATTTCTCTAATTCCAATAGATTTTCTATTTCTTCTAGGTCTCTGATTCATTTATTTCAAATAGTTAAATGTTTGGCCATTTTTAAGATTAATCAATGATTGATAAATTAATTCTATCACAGAATTTACATCATCTTTAGAACACATCTCAACAGTTGTATGCATATATCTAAGAGGCAACGAAATTAGAGCTGAAGCAACTCCCGAATTTGAATATGCAAATGCATCAGTATCAGTACCTGTACTTCTTGAAGCAGCCAATCTTTGGAAATTAATTTTGTTTTTTTGAGCTTGTTCAATAATGAATTTCAGTAAATTATTTTGAACAGCTGGCCCATAGGTTAGTACAGGCCCTTTTCCAGAAGACAAATCACCTTCAACGACTTTTTTAATCATTGGAGTATTTGTGTCATGACAAACATCAGTAACTATTGCAATATTTGGTTTTATTCTTTCTGCTATCATTTGAGCCCCTCTTAATCCAATCTCTTCTTGAACAGCATTAGTAATGTAGAGTCCGAAAGGTAATTTCACTTTATTTTTGTGTAGTAATCTGGCAACTTCTGCAATCATAAATCCACCCATTCTATTGTCTAAAGCTCTACCTACATAATTGGTTTTATTTAATATCATAAATTCATCTTCATAAGTCACAACACAACCTACATGAATTCCTAAATTTTCAACCTCTTTTTTATTTTCACATCCACAATCTAAAAATATATTGTCAGTTTTTGGTGGCTCTTCTTTACCGCCTCCCATACGAGTGTGAATAGCAGGCCATCCAAACACAGCTTTTACAATTCCTTTATCAGTATGAATATTAACTCTTTTCGATGGAGCAATTTGATGATCACTTCCCCCATTTCTTCTTAAATAGATAAATCCTTTTTCTGTTATGTAATGGACAAACCAAGATATTTCGTCTGCGTGCGCTTCAATAACTACTTTGTATTTAGAATCAGGATTTATAACACCTACAACAGACCCGTAGGTATCTACTATGTGAGTATCTATATAAGGTTTGATATAGTCTAACCATACTTTTTGTCCAGCACTTTCAAAGCCAGTAGGAGAGGCTGTATTTATATATTTCTCTAAAAAAATTTCAGATTTTTTATTGATATGTTTAATTTTTTTCATTGTTAATTTATTTCTTCTTTTTACCTAAGTGAAAGTTAATTCCAAAATCGAAGTCCCAAGAGGAGTTTTTATAGTCAACATTATTTATTTTATTTACTGCTTTCAATCCTCTTTCATATAAAGCATCAAATCCAATAGAAAATCTTTCATGAATTTGATAATCAAACCCAATTCCATAAACTACGCCAAAGTCAAAATTATCAAACTTACTTAACCCAATCACACCTCTTGTTGCTTCGGAATCAAGTTGTTCTTCATTAGGACTATATGAGACTATTTCATCTTTAATTTTAAAACCAAAATACGGACCAATATTTAAATCTACTTTGAATTTCTTACCAAAACCTATATGCATAAAAGCAGGTATGTCAAAATAATCTAATACTTGGGAAATATCTTTTAGTTCTGGATCTCCAGATCCATCATTTTTATCTCCAAACTGCTTCATAGCCCAGCCTCTGTTTTCAATATCTAAATCTACTTTAAATGCAAAAAACCTATTAAAGTGATATATAACTGTTAATCCATATAGTTTTCCACCTAAATCATCTGGCGAGAAGTTATTACCTTCAATTATTGGGTTATTTATATTTACACCACCATTTATTCCAATATCCCATTTATAGAATTCTTGTTGAGAAACCCCAATTATTGGAACAATAATTAGTAGTAATATTAATTTTTTCATTCGATAAAATTAAGATAATAGCTTCATATAAACTAAAAATCACAAAACAATATTGAAATTGTTTTAAATTTCATTTAACATAATTTAGTTACTATCTCCTTATTTTTAAATTTGTAAAATGAACAAAGTTGTTAAGCCTTATAAAGCTTCTAAAGATTCAAAGAAAAAGCAAGTAGAAGAAATGTTTGATAATATATCCTCAAACTATGATTTTTTGAATCATTTTTTAAGTTTTGGAATTGATAATATTTGGAGAAAGAAAACTATTAAAGTTGTTGCTGAAGATAATCCGAAATTAATTTTAGATGTTGCTACTGGAACAGGTGACCTAGCTTTTGCAGCTCAAAAGACAATGAATCCCAACAAAATTATTGGACTAGACCTTTCAAATGGCATGTTAAATGTTGGGATAACTAAAATTAAAAAAAGAAAACTAGAAGATAAATTAGAATTCATTCAAGGTGATTCTGAAAATTTACCTTTTGAAGATCAATATTTTGATGTTGTTATGGTTAGTTTTGGAGTTAGAAATTTTGAAAATTTAAATAAAGGTATTTCTGAAATTTTCAGGGTTCTTAAGAAAAATGGAAAAATCGTAGTGCTAGAATTTTCTAAACCAAATAAATTTCCAATAAAACAAACTTATTTTATCTATTCTAATTATTTTTTGCCTCTTTTTGGAAGTTTAATTTCAAAAGATAAATCTGCTTATCATTATTTGCCAGAATCTGTAGAGGCTTTTCCAGAGGGTGCAGATTTTTTAGAAAAGCTCCGAGAAATTGGGTTTTTAAATTTAAAGCTCAAAAAACTTTCTGGTGGAATAGCTACCATTTATTCAGGAAAAAAATAACTTTAAGTTATTATTGATGAAATAAATAGTATAAAACGGGGTTATATTTAGTATCTAATGAAAAAAAATATTTTTCTTTTTATTCTGTTTTTAATAAATGTTGGCTTAATTAAAAGCCAATTTCAAAATCTTGGTAATTTTGATGAAAAACCATATCATTTCGGTTTTGCACTTAGCATTAATAAATCTGATTATTATCTTCAAAAAAAATCTGGATACACTTTTAATAATGACTCATTACAATCTTTACTAGTTTTAGCTAAACCTGGATTTACCCTTGGAGTAGTATCTTCTTTAAATATTAATCCGAATTTTAAAATAAGGTTTGTTTTACCTTCTCTATCTTTTCAAGAAATAGATATTGAATATCGGTATTTTGATCCTTCAGACAACTCTCAAACAACGTATATAAAATCTTTAAGACCTGTTTATTTAGACTTCCCAGTTTTATTGAAAATCAGAACGGACAGAATTAAAAATTTTGCTATTTATTCAATTCTTGGGTTTAGATATGGAATTGACATGTCATCTAATATAGATGTTAATAACAGTATTGACTTAGAAGAACAAGTAATTAAAATTAATAAAACTGATTATGGATTAGAAATTGGTGGTGGAATAGATTTATTTTTAGATTATTTCAAATTTGGAATAGAGTTAAAGTTAGGTTATGGCATGAAAAATTTACATTATATAGGATCTAACCAATTGGACCCTAAGACTTTAGAACCTACAAAATTTGACAATCCTATAGAATCTCTTAGATCAAAAGTTTGGACTGTTTCATTTACGTTTGAAGGTTAATTTTTTTAACTAATTCATTTAAAATTATTCCTGACGCTACACTAACATTTAATGATTCGGCTTGTCCTTTTCCAGTAATTGTTAAAGTATTAGGTATAATTTTTTTTAGTTTATCAGAAACTCCAATTGATTCATTTCCAATTACTATTATCGAATTGGGTTTAATTTCTAAATCTTCTATATTTTTTCCTTTAATTGATGTTCTATATAAATCATGATTTGGAAAAAGTTTTTGTAATTCAATAAATTCAATATAATGAGTTTGAATTCTAAATATTGATCCCATGCTTGCCATTACTGTTTTATTATTATAGGAGTCGACAGATTCTTTTGAACAAAACACTTCTTTAAATCCAAACCAATCTAACGTTCTAATTATAGTTCCTAAATTTCCAGGATCGCTAATATCATCAAGAAATATTAATGGTTTTTCATTTTTTAAATTAATTTCATTCTTTGGAATTTTACAAATAGCTAGAACATTACTTGGGCTTTTGAGACTACTAATTCTCGATATATCTTTTTGTGAACACATAGTATATTCTGGATAAATAGATTTTAGTTCCGAAGTAGCTAAAGTGATTATAATTTCTAAATTACTACTATGAAGTTCACTACATATTTTTTCACCTTCAACTACAAACAAATTATGTTCATGTCTTTTTATTTTTCTTTTGAGTGAACTAAATTTTTTCAAATCGTTTCTGCTGATGTCCATATTGTTACTTTTGTATTGTGAAGGATAAGATGAATATAGAAAGAATTTTAAAATATAAATTTTCAAATAATTTTATTTTAATCATTTTGTTATTTTTTTTAAACTCATGCAACTTATGTAAATACGTGGCAGATGATGAGTTATTATTGAGAAAAGAAAATATTGAAATTTTAGACCTTAATTATTCAGTTAATTTTCAAGAAGAAGAATTATTTGAACTTTTAAATCAAAAACCTAATCTTGAAATTTTATCAAACTATAATTTTCATCTTAGTCTTTATAATCTAACAAGTCAAAAACGAATTGACAATAAAGTAATTAAAAAACAATCAAAAATTGACATTGCAAATAAAAAAATAAATTTTAAAAATGAAAAGATTTTAAGCATTGACAGTACATTACCTATAAAAACTCTTAAAACAAGAAAATTAGTTTTAGGGGAAAGAATCCGAAACAAAGGGGAGCCACCTGTAATCTATAGCCCATTAAAAACTAATCGCTCTAAAGAGCAAATAAAAACTTTTTTATTTAATAAAGGGTTTTTCAATTCTACAGTTTTAGATTCTATATTTTATCTAAAAAAAAAGAAACAAATAGAGTTGCGTTACTATATAAAATTAGGCAATCCAACTTTTTTAAATTCTGTAGAGTATAAATGTGATGACGAACTAATTTTAAATTATTTAGATACTATAGAATCAACCTCTAGTTTTAAAAAAGGAGAAATTTTTGACACTGATCTTTTAGTATTTGAAAGAAATAGAATCAATGATTTTTTAAGGAATCGAGGTTTTTATTTTTTTAATAAAGAATTTATATATTTTGATATTGACAGCAACAACTTAAGTAATTGTATTGATTTAACTCTTGGCATTCAAAATTATAAAAAACTTGATAGTACTATTAATAATTTTCATGAGCTTAATCATAAACAGTTTACAATTAATAAAGTAAATGTTTATATTAAAACTAATCAAAACTTAGGATCAAATCTAAGTATTGACAGTATTTCTAAATCCGGAATATATATTTATAATTATAATCCTATTTCATTTAAAAAGAAGATCTTCAATAAATCTATACGCCTTAAAAAAGGAGATTTATACACAAACGAATTAGCTCAAAATTCATATAAAAGGTTGATATCATTAGGTCTTTTTAAGTATGTAACTATTAGTTTTGATACAATTGCAAACAATAGTTTAAATAGTAATATTGAATTAGCTCCGTCTAAAGTTCAAAATTTTTCCTTTTCGGTCGATGGCACCAATAAAGATAGATTACTGGGGGTATTAGGCAGCTTAAATTACACTCATAATAACTTATTTCACGGCGGAGAAAAACTTTTACTTTCTTTAAAGGGAAGTTTTGAAATTCAAATGCTTTTAACAGAAAATAGACAGTCAAGTTCATCAATTAGACCTAATACTACTGAGTTTGGTCCAGAATTTCATTTTATATTACCTAAGTATTTTTTAATTAATAGGTTAGGGGGGTTTAAGAACCATATTAACCCTTTAACTGAGTTTACTGGAGCTTATAATATTCAAAATAGACCAGATTTTTATAGAAAAAATCAAGAGCTTTCTTTTGGATGGGTTTTTCACGAGAGAAAAAAAATCACTTGGCACATAAATCCCCTTTTAATAAGTCTAGTAGATTTTAATTTAGACTCGACATTCAGATCTCTAATTAATACTTTAGATAATGAATATATTCTAGCTAGTTTTCAAGATCACGTTGTAGCTGGCGGGGTATTTTCTTTTGAATTTAATGGCCAAGATCTAAATCATAATTCCAATTCTTTTTATTTAAAATCTACTTTTGAATCAGCAGGCGGTAGTTTGTTTAGATTTCATGAATTATCTAATAAGGAAAAAAACATTTCATCAAATAGTTATGATTTTTTAGGTATCAGGTACGCACATTTTCAAAAATTAACTCTTGACTTACGTTACTATCAGCCAATATTTGATCGCTCAAAAATTGTATATCGTCTTTATTCTGGAATTGGGATCCCTAGAAAAAACTTAATTCAAGCTCTTCCATTTGAGAAAAGTTTTTTTGCTGGCGGATCTAACAGTTTAAGAGCTTGGAGAGCAAGGTCTCTTGGACCTGGAAGTTTTTATGATTCAAACCAACGTTTTGATAAAATTGGAGATATTAAATTTGAAGGAAATATAGAAACAAGATTTCCAATTACTGAACTAGTTGAAGGTGCTTTATTTGTCGATTTTGGAAATGTTTGGTTAATGGGCTTTGATTCTTTGAGGCCCAAGGGTAAGTTTAATTGGAAAACTTCAATTAATGATTTAGCTGTAGGTGCAGGCTTTGGACTAAGATTTAATTTTGAATTTTTTATTCTAAGAGCTGATTTAGCAATTCCAATTAAAAATCCTAGCTTACCAGATAATAACAATAGTTGGATTTTCAATTCAAATAGAAATTTAAGAAAAGAATTTTTCCCTTTACAATTAAATTTGGGTATTGGTTATCCTTTCTAATTGATTCCTTTGTCCCAGTCACCAATTTTTATAGATTTGTTTTAATAATTTATATTAAAATGTGTTTTGATATAATTATATGTTTTTAAATAAATATTTTAAATTTAAATCAAGCTTCTAAATAAATGAATACTATTAAGCCAGGGGTTGCTACAGGCGACCAAGTTCAAGAAATTTTCAAACTAGCCAAAAACAAAGGATTTGCATTGCCAGCTGTCAATGTAATTAGTTCAAGTAGTGTAAATGGAGTTTTAGAAACTGCAAAAGAATTAAATGCCCCTGTGATTATTCAATTTTCTAACGGTGGTGCTGTTTTTAATGCAGGAAAGGGGTTAGATAATACCAATCAAGCAGCTGCTATAGCAGGTTCTATAGCTGGTGCAAAACATGTTCATATTATGGCAGAAGCTTACGGTGTTCCAGTAATTTTACATACGGATCATTGTGCTAAAAAATTACTTCCTTGGATTGATGGGTTAATTAGCGCTAGTGAAGAACATTTTAAAGAAAAAAGTTATCCACTTTTCAGTTCTCATATGATTGATTTATCTGACGAGCCCATTGAAGAAAATATTTCTATTTGTAAAAAATATTTAGAAAGAATGTCTAAAATTGGAATGACTCTAGAAATAGAATTAGGAATTACTGGTGGTGAAGAAGATGGTGTTGATAATAGTGATGTGGACGATTCAAAATTATATACTCAGCCAGAAGAAGTTGCGTATGCTTATGAAGAATTAATTAAAGTGAGTAATAAATTTACAATAGCTGCAGCTTTTGGTAATGTTCATGGAGTTTACAAACCTGGAAATGTAAAACTAACTCCTAAAATTCTTAAAAAATCTCAAGAATTTGTTTCTAAAAAATTCAATTTAGAAAACAACATTATTGATTTTGTATTCCACGGTGGATCAGGATCTACTGTTGAAGAGATAAGGGAAGGAATTAGCTATGGAGTAATAAAAATGAATATTGATACAGATCTGCAATATGCATACATGAGTGGAGTAAGAAACTATTTTGATAAAAATTCAGAATTTTTAAAAACTCAAATTGGCAACCCAGAAAGTCAAGATTCCCCTAATAAGAAATATTATGATCCTAGAAAATGGGTTAGAGAAGCGGAACTAACTTTTATTGACAGGTTAAAACAAGCTTTTAAAGATCTTAATAATTTAAATACTTTATAGTTGGTTTATGAGTGAAAATGCACAAAACCCTTGGTTTAAAAGAAAGCTAAAAGGAATAATTACTCCTAGTAGAGAAAAAAAAGAAACACCGGATGGTTTTTGGTTTAAAACCCCTTCAGGTGATGTTATTGAAAAAACTGAATTAAAGGAAAATATTTTTGTAACTCCTAAAGAGGGTTACCATGTTAGAATTGGTTCAAAAGAATATTTCAATATTATTTTTGATGATCAAAAGTTTAACCTAATTGCTGATGATTTAATACCTAAAGATAAACTTAACTTTACTGATAAGAAAAGATATGTTGATAGAATCAAAGATTCTATGAAAAAAACAGGTCTTAATGACGCGATGAGAGCTGCATACGGTGAAACTTCAGGTGAACCTATTGTAGTTGCTTGTATGGATTTCTCTTTTATTGGAGGTTCAATGGGCAATGTTATGGGAGAAAAAATCGCAAGATCTATAGACGTTGCCATCGAAAAGAAATGTCCTTTTATTTTGATTTCAAAATCTGGAGGTGCGAGAATGATGGAAGCCGGTATTTCTTTAATGCAAATGGCTAAAGCTACTGCTAAGCTAACTCAACTTGCTCATGAAAAACTTCTTTACATTTCTTATTTAACAGATCCAACTACTGGCGGAGTAACAGCCTCTTTTGCTATGTTGGGAGATGTGAATGTTGCTGAGCCAGGAGCTCTAATTGGCTTTGCAGGACCTAGAGTTATTAAAGAAACTATTGGTAAAGACTTACCAGAGGGTTTCCAAATAAGTGAATTTTTGTTAGAAAAGGGATTTTTAGATTTCATAATAGACAGGAGAGAACTAAAGTCAAAACTTTCTCAAATAATAAAACTCTTCAAAAATTAGATTCAATTTTAAGTATATCATCGCATAAAATCATCTATAAGTTAGTGTGTTTTTAAAAGTTCATTAAATCTTTTTCTAGTCAATCAATATTTACAGAAAGAATAAATTTCATTAACTTTGAATTTCAAAGTTATTAATTATGAAAAATTCAAAACCTGAAAATGATATAGATCTTATTAAAGATTTAATGGAAAAATCCAGTAAATTTTCTAATATTTCTGGTATTGCAGTGCTTTTTACAGGTTTTTTAGCTTTAATAGGAGCCTCATTTATTTATTTTGATATTGGATTTTCGATAAGTGAAGTTCATATTTCATATAATCAATTAATATCTCAAAATGGCAAACCCGATGTTTTAAATCTTAAACTAAAACTATTAATATCAATTGCATCTTTAATATTAATAGCTTCCTTAATTACTCTTTATTTTACTGCTCGTAATAAATCTGGTAAGGAAGGTATTGCTCTTTTTAATTCTTCTTTTTCAAGAACTCTAAAGTCACTATTTACTCCTTTATTTTCTGGTGGTATATTTTGTCTCTTTTTATTGCATCATCAAATGTATGGGTTAGTTGCTCCTGCTACGCTTATTTTTTATGGTTTAGGATTAATTAGTTGTAGTAAATACAGTTACTATGAACTAGAGTTTTTGGGCTATTTGGAACTTGTTTTAGGATTTATTGCTTCTTATTTTATGGGAACTGGACTTTTGTTCTGGATTATTGGTTTTGGAATTGGTCATATTTTATTTGGTTACTATATTCATGTTAAATATGATAAAAAATAAATGGAAGGTTTTGATCTTTTAAATAAAGCTTTTGATTCCAGAGTTAGACTTGGTCTTATGTCCATTCTAATTGTAAATCAATGGGTAAGTTATAAAGAAATAAAAAATCTACTAGATTTAACTGATGGCAATTTAGCCAGTCATATTCAGGCTTTAGAAAAAAATAATTTTATTGAAATTAAAAAACAATTTATTGGTAAAAAGCCATTAACTACTTATCGAGTGACTAAAATTGGTGAAAATGCATTCAAACAACATATATCAGGTTTAGAAAAATTGATAAATAAGTGATTTATATAAATAATAATTTTGTACCTTAAAACAAATTCATTTTCTTAGCTAAAAATTTACAATGAAAACATTTTATTCCAATATATTTTTGATATCAATTATACTTACTATTTCATCATGTTCATCTAATGAGAATGATCAAAAAGAATTAGTTAATGATACAGACCAAGTAGTTGAACAGGTTTCTAATGAATCTTCAGACAACAACATTTTTTATCAAGTCCCTACACCTAATGAATTATTTGCGGTTTTAAAAAATGCTAATGTTACTTACAACAAAGAGTGCTTAAATGATGTTGCAAATTCAAAAAAATACATTACTAAAGCTTCAAAAGCATTAAATTTCGGTGTTTATACTGCTGATTTAGCCTATGTTACTAGTCTAGGTAATTTTGAAGATGCATCACCTTTATTTGAAACTGTCAGAGATCTTGCTAAAGAATTAGAAATAGAAAATGCAATTGATCAAATAATTTTTCAAAGGTTACAAGAAAATTTAGAAAATTCTAATGCAGATTCACTGTTTTACTTGTCAAATGAAACTTATTATAGTGCTTACACATATTTAGAAGAAAATGATCGAAAGGATGTATTGGCAATGATAGTTGTTGGTGGTTGGGTTGAAGGTTTAAGTATTATTTTAAATCTTGAGCCATACAGTGAGAATTCTGAAATTTGTCAAAGAATTGCTGATCAAAAATTAACTCTTGAAAATCTTCTTATTTTCTCATCTTCTAATAATAATTTAATTCCTGATATTGTTAGCGAATTAGAAAATATTTATAAAGTTTTTCTTGCCTCGAATGATAACGAAGAAGATTATACAGAGTCTACTAATGTGGAAAATGACAAAGGGGTTATGGTTTTTGGTGGTGGTTCACCATCTTCACTTAGTGAAGAGCAATTTAATCAATTGAAAAGTATAGTTATGGATCTTAGAACTTCAATTATTGAAGGAAACTAATAAAATTTAATAAGATGATAAAATTAAAATATTTAGCAGTAGCTACCTTATTGATGGCAATTCCCCTAGTTGATTTTTCTCAAAGTCAAGGAGAGTGTTATAACACAGTTTCTTTTTGCCCAACTCACAAAAAAGATGGGTTTACAAAAAATATGCAAAGTCTTAGCGGTGCCTTTGAACAAGGTGATACCTCAATAGTTCAGATTATTGTGTATAAAAATATGGAATATAGAATTTCTTTATGTTCGCCTTCCAACCCTGAACTTCAAGGTTTATTTCAGTTCAAGTTAGCTGAAGATGTTACTAAAGGATATTGGAAACAGGATACTACTTACGTTAAAGAGACATCATATGATGATGATGGTGAAGAACAAACTACTACGACTCCAAAAATTGTCAAAAAAAGAATCTATGAAACAATTGAAGAGATTAGATATGATAATGCGGAACATGAAATGAGTCAAGATTTTATTTTTCAATCTCAAAAAACACGTAAGCTTAAAGTTAAAATATATATTCCTAAATCTGAAGAAGAAGAGATGTCATCTGGTCTATCAGGAAGCAGCTACACATGCGTAGGACTTCTAATCGAGCATCAGCCAGGTGTGTATACAGGTTTTAATAGATAAAATTACAGTTAAATAATTTTAACATGGTTTTATGAAAGACTTTATCAAAACCAAAAAATTTGCTTTAATTTTATCTCATCAAGGCCCTGATGGTGATTCAATAGGTTCATCAGTTTCTTTGAGCTTATATCTAAATAAAATTGGCGTTACGAATTGCATTATTTTCCCAGATTTATATCCGAATTTTTATTCATCAATAAATGGTATTGAAAATGCTATTATTGCCTCCGATAATTATTTAGAAGTAGAAACTTTATTTGAGAAATCAGATTTAATATTTTGTTTAGATTTTAACCATAGATCTAGGCTTGGTTCAGATTTGAAATTAATTTTAACTAAAGCAAGTGATAAATATGTTTTTGTTATTGATCATCATACAAATCCAGAGAATTTTGGTGATTTTGAAATTATCGATACTAATGCCTCGTCTACATGTGAACTTATTTTCAATTTTATTGAATCTAATAATGATGTTGATCTAATTGATATTCCAATTGCCGAAGCTATTTACACTGGTCTTGTTACTGACACTGGATCATTTAAATATTCATCAGTTTCTTCAAACACTCATTTGATAGCTTCCAAACTAAAAGACATTGGTCTTGACCATGCAGAAATTCACAATAATATTTTTGATCAGAACTCTATTTCAAAAATTAACCTTCTTGGCTATGCGTTACAAAAAATCAAGGTAGATCAAGATTCTTCATTAGCATATTTAGCTCTTTCAAGTGAAGAATTAATGAAGTTTAATTATAAAAAAGGTGATTCTGAAGGATTTGTAAATTTTTGTTTGTCTATAAAGAATATTAATAATGCAGCTTTTTTAAGAGAGGATAAGGGACTAATTAAAATTTCCTTTAGGTCGAAAGGAGATGTTAAGGTCAATGAATTCTCAAACAAATTCTATGGTGGAGGTGGTCACGAAAACGCAGCTGGTGCAGCTGTGGAAAGTACAGATTTAAATTCAGTTACCCTTAAATTAATTGAAAATTTTCGATCATTTTGTTTAGATTAATTTTATTTTTTTTAATTTTTTTATTTTCATTTTCTTGTCAAAATACAAAAAATGATAATAAGATAAGTGATTTAAATATTGGGAAATTCGATAAGCAATCTTCTATTCAAATAAATAAGATTTGGATTAAAGATGAAATTTTTAAAATTGACCAATATTGTTATAGACAGGGCTGGGAAATGTTAAATACAGAAAGCGGTCTTAGGTATAAAATTATTAGCAGTAGTAATTCATCTGTTATGCCTGTTTCTGGAAGTAATTTAGTCATTTCTTATGATATTAGATTAATGGACAGCAAGCAAACTAAATGTTATCACTCTGATTCTAGTGGATATGCTAAATTTAAGGTCGATCAATCTATGATTGAAAGTGGGATTCATGAAGTTGTCACTTACTTACACAAGAATGACAGTGCTTTGGTAATATTACCTCATCATATTGCGCATGGAATTACAGGTGATTCAAAATTAATCCCTCCATTATCTACAGTATTATATTTTATAAAAATAATTGATGTACAATAGTGTTAAATATTACCTTGGAATTGTAATAATTTATTTATTTTTTTCTTGCAATTCAAACCCTAGCTCTACTATTGTAACTAGCAATGGTTACACATTAAATTATCACACTATTTCAGCAGACACTAATAAAGTTTATAGTAATTGTATAGTTAATTTGAATATTGTAGCAAAAGACACTAATCAAAAGGTTGTATTTTCTTCAAATTTTACTGGACTTAATGGTGTTTCTTCATTTTATTATGACTCATCAGTTTCTAAATCTCCTTTTAATGACATATTACTAAATTCCTTTTTTGGTGATAGTTTATCTTTTGAAATGTTATCTACCACATTTTATAAAAGTTTATTTGGTAGGAGTTTTTCAAATATTGATAGTTCCAATCCTTCTTTATTAAATATTCACATTAAAATATTAGGTTATAATTCCTACAAAAATCAAATTAGTTTTCATAATAAAATTGATAGTTTTGCTCAAATTAAAGAAAATGAATTAATCAATTCTAAAAGAAAAATTTGGGATACTAAATATTTAAATATTTTTAAAAGTCGTGGTTTATATGCGATTAAAATAGCCTCTGAAAAAACTTTTTTGCCTATTAATGATTCTAACCAAAATAATATTATTTTAGATTATTCAATGCATGATTTATATGGGAGGAAGATTTATAAAACACCTTTTTTGAAACCTGAATATTATGAAAAAAATAAAGATGGCCAGCTGTTAGATGGCTTTCAAATTTTAATTGAAAATTTTAATTCTGGAGATTCTATTATTTCTATAATACCTTCTGACTTATTATTTGGTTCTAAAGGATCATTTGTTAATGAGATACCTCCTTATTCATCTTTAAAAGTCAATTTAAAAATCAAATAGTATTTATTTTATTCAAAAATAAATATTGTTGGATATTTTTCTAGCTTTTCTTTATTATTGTAAAAATCTGATACCTTTTTTGTTATTATTTGTTCATTTTTCCCCGTAATATCAGTCGCAATACATATTTTTTTATTAGGAACTAGATGTGTTATAAAATCGTTAAATACCTTTTGATTTCTATATGGAGTTTCAATAAAAATATGTGCTCCTTTTTCTTTTGATATTTTTTTGATTTTATTAATTCTTTCTTTCTGATCTATTGGAAGGTAGCCATGGAATTTAAATTCTTGTCCATTTAGTCCACTAGACATTAAGGCTGTTATAATTGAGGATGGACCTATTAAAGGTTTTATTTTTATATTATTTTGATGAGCTAATTCACATACTTTTTGTCCCGGATCTGCAATTCCTGGACACCCTGACTCACTCATGACTCCAATATTGTTCCCTTTCAACAATTTATTAATTATTTCAGTATATACTGATTCATTAGCTCTTTTGTCAATTACAATAAATTCTGTATCGTTAATGTCATATTCTTTATTTATTTTTTTAATAAACCGTCTACTAGTTCTTATGTTTTCAACAGCAAAAACTTTAATATTATTAATTATCTCAATTATATATGGCGGAATTAATTTTATTTCAAACTCATTTTCAGAATGAATAGGTACGGGAATTAAGTATAATACTCCTTTATTCATTATTTTGAAGTTTATCAATTATATTTTGACAAGCTATTTCTAGTAAGTTATATATTTTAATAAATCCATCTTCTTGTCCATAATAAGGGTCTGGTACTGATAGGTTTTTTTGATTTTTATCATCAAGAATGAGTGCTATTTTATAACATTCTTTCTCATTGGAACATAATCTCAACAGTTCTTTATAATTGCTGGTGTCCATGACATAAATTTTGTCATATTCTTTAAAGTCATATGTTATGAATTTTCTTGCTCGTTGATGACTGATGTCAATATTAAATTTTTCAGCAACATCTATACTTCTTTGGTCTGGTTTAGAACCAACGTGCCATCCGCTAGTTCCAGCAGAATCCACATGTATTTTTAAATTATTTTCTTTTGATTTTTTTTCAAGAATTCCCTGGGCTAGGGGAGATCTGCAAATATTACCTAAGCAGACCATAAGAACTTTGTACATTTTGTAAAAATTATTGTACGCTTAATTTTTTTTCAAGATCTACTAAATAAGTTCTAAAATGTTTATCAGTTTCCGCAAGATTATTTACTGTTCTACATGCGTGTAACACTGTAGCATGGTCTTTACCACCACAGTGCATTCCGATATTTGCAAGTGATGATTTTGTCATTTTCTTTGAAAAATACATAGCTATTTGTCTAGCTTGAACTACTTCTCTTTTTCTAGTTTTAGATTTCATTAATTCAATAGGTAAATCAAAATAATCGCAAACTACTTTTTGAATATATTCAATGGAAACTTCTCTTGCAGTATTTTTAACAAATTTGTCGATCATTTGCTTTGCAAGATCAAGAGTAATTGATTTTTTATTGAGAGATGATTGGGCTATTAATGATATTAAAGCACCTTCTAACTCCCTAATATTATTCGAAATGCTGTATGCTAAATATTCAACTACTTCAGACGGTAATTCTATACCATCTGAGTACATTTTCTTATTTAAAATAGCTATTCTTGTTTCTAAATCAGCCATTTGTAAATCAGCAGAAAGACCCCATTTAAATCTTGAGAGAAGTCTTTGTTCCATTCCTTGCATCTCAACAGGCGCTTTGTCAGAAGTTAAAACTAACTGCTTGCCAGTTTGGTGTAGATGATTGAAAATATGAAAGAATACATCTTGAGTTTTTTCTTTACCCGCAAAAAATTGAACATCATCAATAATTAAGACATCAATCATCTGATAAAAATGAATAAAATCGTTTGTTGAATTATTTTTAACAGAATCTATAAATTGATGTGTAAATTTTTCTGATGAAACATATAGAACAGTTTTATTTGGATGTCTATCCTTAATTGCTATGCCTATAGAATGGCCTAAGTGAGTTTTTCCTAATCCAACTCCACCATAAATTAAAAGTGGATTAAAAGCTGTTCCTCCTGGTTTTTCTGCTACTGCAAAACCTGCAGATCTTGCTAAACGGTTACAGTCACCTTCAATGAAATTTTCAAATGAATAATTAGGATTAAGGTTAGAATCTACGTTTACTTTTCTTAATCCTGGAATTACAAATGGGTTTCTAATGGTATTGTTTCCAATATCGACGGGCATACTTACCTGTCTGTTTTTTAATATACTATTATCAGTTGTTGGTATTTTAATAGTGTATGGATTTTTATTACCACTATTATTCTCCATTACAATGCTATATTCTAATTTCGCTTCAGAACCAATTTCTTTTCTAATAGTTTTCTTTAGTAAATCAACATAATGTTCTTCTAGCCATTCGTAAAAGAACTGGGACGGAACTTGTATAGTAAGAATATTACTCTTAAGCTTTACAGGTTTAATAGGTTCGAACCATGTCTTGAATGCTTGTATAGATACATTATCCTTAATTACTGCTAGACAGTTATCCCAAATTGATTCGAAAGACTTGATCATTTAATTTAAATTTTTATGTTAAAAATGTTGCCGAAATTTAATTATTGAAGTAACAATCTAAATTATATCACATTGGCAAAACACATAACAAATATTTAATAAAAAAGTTAAAAAAAAAACTTATTTGCTATTGTTTTTTAAAAATATTTTATTCTGTAAAAAAATCAAATTTTGGCATAGTTTTTTTTTGAAATCTCATTAACAGATAAAGAGTCTAATATTTCTTTATTTTTTGAAAACTTAAGATCTATACGTCCCAGAGAAAGTGCTCCCCATCCAGCTTGATTAACAATAACATTTTTATTTTCTTGATTTTTGATTAACACAGCTTTATCTAAAAAAGTATGAGTATGACCACCAACTATTACATCTACATTTTTGGAAAGCTTAGCTAGCTTTAAATCTGAAATTTTATCGTCTTCATATTTATAACCAAGGTGGCTTATGCAAATAACTAAATTACATCTTTCTTCATACTTTAAATATTCAGACCAATAATGGGTTGTTTTAATTGGATCTAAATAATTTGTTTCACCAAAATGTCTTTTTTCTACTAATCCATTTAATTCAATACCTAAACCAAAAAATCCAATTTTAAGACCATCGATTTCTTTAACCAAATATTTTTTAGTTTTATTTTTTAATTCAGAATTTGAGAAATCATAATTAGAGCATAAAAATGGGAAATTAGCATTATGTAAAACATTGTTAAACCCTTTTATTCCATTATCAAAGTCATGGTTTCCCATTGTTGAAGCAACGTATCCCATATTACTCATTAGTTTTAACTCTAGACTTCCTTTAAATTTATTAAAGTATGGAGTTCCTTGAAAAATATCACCTGCATCTAACAAAATAACGTTTTTTTCTTGTGATTTTATTTTTCTAACTAGGCTTGCAATTCTTCTAATACCTCCTAGACCAGGATATTTAGAGTGGTTTAAAGGAAAAGAATCAATGTGGCTATGCATATCATTAGTATGTAAAATAGTTAAGCTTTTAAAACCTTGATTTTTCTTAAAAAAACTAAAACTATTTAAAAACTGAAATGAAACAGCTGCAAAAATAATTTTTGTCAAAAAACCTCTTCTACTGGAGTACTTGAACTCTTCCATCTAATTGAGCATTTATTTGAATATTACTTTTTCCTAATTCTTCAATATATTTTATAATCACATCTCTTAATAAAAATTCCGTATTGAAAATTAAATTACAATCTTTAAAAAAATCCATTTGATCTCCTCCGCCTGCTAAATAATTTGTGGTTAAAACTTTATACTTTTTTAAAGGGTTAAATATTCTATTATTTATCATGCATCTTGTTATATTATCACCACTAATTTTCATTCTTATTCCACTCAAGGGAACTCCAGATTTTCTATTTATATTAGAGATAGATTTATTCTTAATATAATTCAATAAACTTGATAATTCATCACCCTGAATTTCTAATATCACAAGGTAATTGTCAAAAGGCATTAATTGATAAATGTCATTTACTGTTACAGGCCCCTTACTAATCATGTTTCTAAATCCACCATTGTTCAAAATACAAAAATCAGGTTCAAACTTTATGTTTTGAATATTTTTTTTAGTGAATAAAATAGACAAGTCTGAAATGAAGTCACCTAACAAACCTTCAGGACAACCAACATCTAAATTGATTTTGGAGTAATTTAAATGCCTATTCATTTCTTTAGAAATAGAATCTCTATATGATGATAGTTTGATTTCATTGAAATCAAATTCTGAAATATCTTTTCCAGCATTAATATTTAATGAACTTGCGTTGGTCATTCTGTAACCCTGACATGATAAAACGAGTATAAAAAAAACTATGGTTACAATTAAATTTTTAAAATAATTTTTATTTATCATTTAATTACAAATTTATCAATATGTATCAATCAACAGCAAAAATTAGGGTAAGATATGCTGAAACTGACCAGATGGGCTATTGTTATTATGGAAATTATGCCCAATATTATGAAGTTGCAAGAGTTGAAACCTTAAGATCGTTAGGAATAAATTATAAAGATCTAGAAGATTTAGGTTTTTTATTGCCTGTTTCAGATTTCAATATTAAGTATGTACTTCCAGCATATTATGATCAGGAGTTAGACGTTAAATGTATTATTAAAGAAACACCAGATGTTAAAATTAAATTCTTTTATGAAACTAAAAATTCTAAAGGTGAATTATTGAATTTTGGAACTACAACTTTAGTATTTATAAATAGTAAAACTAAAAAACCAACAAGCTGTCCATTATTTTTATCTAATAAGATTAAAAATCACATAAATGAAAAATAATTTTTTAATAATATTTACTTTTTTAATTTTTTATAAAGAAAACACTGCTCAATCTTTCAAAGATTTATATTTTGAATCGCTTTATTTTCTAGAGGTTTATGATTTTGATAATGCATTACCAATTCTAGAAAAATTATATGATATTGATCCTGAAAATTCTAATACATGTTTTTCAATTGGAAATTGCTTGATGAGTATTAATGGAAGAGAAAGTGAAGCAATTCCATATTATGAAAAAGCTTCGGAACACTTAACAATTTCTTATAAAATTGCGAATCATAAAGAGGATAATTCTCCTTTAGAAGTTTTTGAGTTATTAGCAGATGCATATCATATGAATTATGAATTCGATAAAGCTATCGAAAAGTATGTGTTGTATAAAAACTTTTTATCAGAAGCTAATTCTGATGATATTAATTCTATAAATAGAAAAATAAGAAAATCAAAGTATGCAAAAAGTATGGTTAAAAACACAATGAATTTAAAAATAACTTCTATTGCATCTATTAATACAGAGTTTTCAGAGTATGGACCATTAATTAATGCTGAAGAAAATGAAATGTATTTTACAACCAAAAGACCAAAAGATTTATTGGAATCTAAAGATGATCAAGGTGGGTTTTATGAAGATATATATTATTCCTATAAATTAAATAACTCTTGGTCAAAGTCTAAATTATGCTCAAGCTCATTAAATAAAGAACATAGTTCTTCAGCTTTATATTTTTCACCTGATGGAGAATTTATACTTACTTCCATGATAAATAATAATATTAAATTGGGACCTTTAGGAAGAAGTATTTACGAGTCTGAAAGAAAAGGGAGTGACTGGAATGAACCCAATCTTTTACAAAATAATGTTAATTCTGAATTTTGGGAAACAACAGCAAATATGAATTTACATAAGAATATATTGTTTTTCGTAAGTGACAGAGATGGAGGCTATGGTGGTAGGGATATTTGGATGATTAAAAAAATATCAAATGGTTCTTGGTCTTCACCTGAAAACTTAGGTGAACCTATTAATACAGAATATGATGAAGAGTCACCTTATTTCCATCCCGATGGTAAAACTCTATATTTTTCATCTACTGGTCATAAAACTATTGGAGGTTTTGATATTTTTAAATCTATTTTAGATAATGATTTAAATTGGTCAAGTCCAGTTAATATGGGATACCCCATAAATACAGTTAATGACGATTTGTTTTTTACTCCAAGCATTGATGGTAAAACAGCTTATTTTTCTTCAATAAGAAAACAGGGGAAAGGCAATTATGATATTTATAAAATAAGTTTGCCATTAAATGATGAAACCAATTTGTCAATATATAAAGGGATTCTTAAAAACGATAGAGGAGAGATTTTAAAAAACTATAATATAACTGTAAGTAATAATAATATTTTATCTAAATATCAACCTAATGATTCTACAGGTAAGTTTACTTTGGTTTTAAACCCAGGTGAGAGTTATAATATTAAGTTTGAATTTGATTCTAACTTTATAAACGATACAATAAATGTTTCATCTGAGAATTTAGGATTTTACTTTTATTCTAAATCAATAGATTTTTCTACTAATGAATTAGTTTTCTTGGAGAAGTTAGAAAACATAAAAAAAGAGTCAGAGATGTCGGATGAAGTATTAATAGATAATAATGAAACTGCTATTGAACCTGTAATTATTAAGGAAGAAACCGAGATTGTTGATACTAATACTGAAATACATATTATTTTTTATAAAAATATTAATTTCAAAACTGAAAGTTCAGAACTTTCTAATAAAGAGAAATTAAAACTAGACAAATTAATACTGGATTTAAAAAATAACCTTTCTTGGACAATTAATTCTATTGGATATACCGATAATACTGGTTCAATTAAATACAATCAAATTCTTTCAGTTTTAAGATCTGAATCTGTAAAAACTTACATATGTAACAGAGGAGTGAATTATAAAAGAATTAAAACTATTGGAATGGGGGAGGATCATCCAATCGCGGAAAATCTTGCTGCAGATGGCTCTGATAATCCTACGGGAAGAGGAGCTAACAGAAGAGTTGAAATTCAAATTTTAAAGTAAATGCTACAGAAATTAAGTATAACTAATTATGCATTAATATCTAAAAAGATAATTGATTTCAATAAAGAATTTACAGTAATAACCGGGGAAACAGGTGCTGGGAAATCAATAATATTTGGGGCAATTGAACTTTTAATTGGAACAAGATCTTCAAATAAAGTTTTAAAAAACCCAAAATCAAAATGTGTTGTTGAAGGAGTTTTTTCTATGAATGAAAACATTGTTAAGCAACTAGTTAAAATGGACTTAGATATCGAAGATGATCTCATTATAAGAAGGGAAATAAAGCAAAATGGTAATTCAAGATCATTTATTAATGATTCCCCTGTCAAACTAGAACAACTAAAATTAATTAGTCAATATATTTTAGAGATAAATGGTCAACATCTAGTTAGTAAAATGGGATCTTTAAACTTTAAATATGGTTTTATTGATAGTTTTATAAATGATAAAAATATTTTTTTCAACTATTCAGAAGCCTTTTTAAATTATGTAGAATCTATAGAAAATCAAGAAAGAATAATAAAAAAAGTAAATAATTTAAATGAGAAAAAAGATTTTTTGCAATTTCAGCTAGACGAATTGTCAAATTATAATATTGATCAATGGGATGAGGAATCTATTCAAAATGAGCATCAGATTGCCTCACATCAAGAGGAAATTAACACACTTCTTGGTAAAATAAAAAACATTTACAATAGTAATGGTGGTTTTTCAGATTTATTTTCAGATTTAGAAATATTCTCTACAGAACTAGAAACTATTCTTAATGGATTCTCTTCAGTTTCAAAAAGATTAAAATCTGTAAAAATTGAGATTGAAGACATTTTCCAGGAAATTAGTTATAAATTTAGTTCTGTAAATCCAGATAAAAATAAGTTAAATGAGCTTGACCAATTACTTAAACAAATTAATTTTCTTTTAAAAAAGTTCAATGTAGCTGATTTAAAATCTCTTATTTTAAAAAAACATGCTGTTTCAAAAGAGCTTTCTGAACTATCAGAAATGGACTCAGAATTATTAGATGTAAATAAAAAAGTTGAGTTTTTTAAGACTAAGTGTCTAAAATTAGGCAATGATATTTACAATCTTAGATTAAAAGAAATTCCAATCATTGAATCCAAGGTTAATAATATTCTTAATTCTTTATCCATGGACCATGCTGATTTTAAAATTGAGCTTATAGAGCAAGACTCTTTAAGCATTAATGGTACCGATCAAATTAATCTTCTTATTTCAGTAAATAATAGTTCGAAATATTTTCCTTTACATAAATTTTCATCTGGTGGTGAACTATCTAGAGTTGCCCTCGCTATGAAATATGTTTCGTCTACATTTAGTAATATTTCAACAATAATTTTTGATGAGATTGATTCTGGAATTAGTGGTAAAGTAGCTTCAGAAGTTGGTTCACTTTTAAAAGAAATATCTTCTTCTTCACAAGTTATTAATATAACTCATCTTCCACAAGTAGCTGCAATTGCTAAGCATCACATATATGTTAATAAAAGTGAGATTGCAGGAGTTATGGAAACAAGTATAAATTATTTATCAAGAGAAGACAGGATACAAGTTTTAGCAAAAATGCTTGGAGGAGATAAAACTGGAAAAGCTGCGTTAAATAATGCGTTTGAGCTTCTAAATTAACGATTGTCAATCTCATCTACATTTGGATAATTATTAATTTCCCAGGTAAATTGATTAGCATTCATCTTTGGATTTTCAATTATAGAATTAACAGTTGTTTTTATTGTGACTCCATCTTTTGTCTTAATAGATGCTTGAACAATTGTATTTAAAGTTTCATTTACAGTCATTACTATTGTATGATACTTACTTTTATTAGGATTCGATGGATACATTTTAATAATATGAATCAATTCATTTTCTATTACATCCTTTTTAATATATCTAAATTTAAATCCTTCTTTCCATATAGTAAATATCTCACTTGGGTTAATGGGGTTATCTAAATCTGCTAATAAATCTATATAACATTCATTGTCTTCGGGTAAATAAGTCCAAATATTTATTCCATCACTAATAACTTCTCTCTCTTCTGTTTTATAATAATATTTTTCATCTTTTATAAACGCAAAACCGTTTTGAATTTCGTTTATATCTTCACTGCTAATTTCCAATTTAAAATTAAATTTTGATGATGTGTTTTTTTGAAATGAGCTACTTACTTTTTGTAAAATATCTTTACATTTTATTTGTTCAATTTCATTTGATTGACAAAAGGAGTTTAAAAAAGTGAAAGTTGTTAGAAATAAGAATACTATATGTTTATTTTTAAAAATCATAATTTCCCTTTTTCTCTTAGGTTAGTTAAAAATTGTTCTAGTGCTAAAACATCGGGTATAAGTACATCTCTTGCTTTACTGCCTCTATGAGGGCCAATTAGCCCAGTTGCTTCTAGTTGGTCAACAATTCTACCCGCTCTATTATACCCTAATTTAAGTTTTCTTTGTAGTAATGATGCTGATCCTTGCTGATGATTTACAATTACTTCTGCAGCATCTTCAAACAAACTGTCTAAATCATCATCTAATTCTTTAAGTTCATTAGCTTCATCTATATATTCAGGTAATAAAAATGCACTTGGATAACCTCGCTGTGTACCAATAAAATCAGCTATTGCATCAACTTCTGGGGTGTCTACAAATCCACATTGTAATCTAATAAGTTCATTGCCTGGTGAAAATAACATGTCTCCTCTACCAATTAGCTGGTCTGCACCACCTGCATCTAATATAGTTCTAGAGTCTATTTTTGAAGTTACTCTAAATGCTATTCTAGCTGGGAAATTTGCTTTAATTGTACCCGTAATTACATTAACTGATGGTCTTTGTGTTGCAATTATTAAATGGATTCCAACAGCCCTAGCTAATTGAGCAATTCTAGCTACTGGGGTCTCAACTTCTTTTCCTGCTGTCATTATTAAATCTGCAAATTCATCAATAACTAGAACAATATATGGCATGTATTTATGACCTTTTTCAGGATTTAGCTTTCTTTGAACAAATTTATGATTGTACTCTTTTATAGTACGTACCATTGCTTCTTTTAATAGTTCATATCTTGCTTCCATTTCTACACATAAGCTATTTAAAGTTTTAACAACTTTTGTAGTGTCTGTTATTATAGCTTCTTCGTCGTCTGGAAGTTTTGCTAGAAAGTGTCTTTCAATTTTATTGTAAATAGTTAATTCTACTTTTTTAGGATCTATTAATACAAACTTAACTTGAGAAGGATGTTTTTTATAAATCAGTGAAATAAGTATTGCATTTAACCCTACCGATTTACCTTGACCTGTCGCTCCAGCCATTAATAAATGAGGCATTTTAGTTAAATCAGCTATAAGAGATTCATTTGAAATTGTTTTTCCTAACGCAATTGGTAATTCCATAGTAGAATTTTGAAACTTGTCAGAAGCAATTAAGGATTTCATTGCAACAATTTCGGGGTTTGAATTAGGAACTTCAATTCCTACTGTACCTTTACCTGGCATAGGAGCAATAATTCTAATGCCCAAAGCAGCTAGACTAAGAGCAATATCGTCTTCTAAATTTTTTATTTTCGATATTCTAACTCCTGGTGCTGGGATAATTTCATATAATGTTACTGTGGGTCCAATCGTTGCTTTTATTTTGGAAATATTAATCTTATAATTAAGAAGTGTTTCTATAATCTTATTTTTATTTCCCTCTAATTCTTCTTTATCTACAGAAATATTACCACTTCCATGATCAGCTAATAAATCAATATTAGGTAATTTATATTCAGATAAATCTAATTTTGGATCATATTCACCAAATTCCTTTACCTTTCTATCAATATCTTTTTTACTTAATTCAGTGTCAGATTCTGGTACTTCCACGGCTAAATCTATATCAATATCAGTTTTGTCTTCTGGATTTTTAACGGAACTTTTTCCCTTGTTAATACTGACATCCATTTCCAAATCATTAGAAATATCTATGCTTTTATTAGAGTCTGATTGAATTTCATTTTCGACTTCATTAGTTTTTAAATTTACAGTTTCATTATTATTTGACAATTCAAGCTCACTATTATCATCTAATTTAGACACATCAGTGAAATCGTCACTTTCTACTTTTTCTTTTTTTAAATATTTAGATAAATAATTAAAGAAATTAACTAACCAAGATAATGAAGGGTTAAAGAGCAAAATAACTGAAGAAACCCCTATGAAAAAAATAAAAAACCCCGCACCAATTTGGCCAAAAACTCCAATAAGCCAGTTATTCACAACTTGACCATACAGGCCACCCATAAAGTCTAAGTTAGATTTTTCAAATATAAATCCTAGAAAAATGCAAATCCAAATAAGGCTTATAAAACTCACTTTGAGAGTTTTTTTAATTGGAATTAATTCATAATTAAAAAGTGCTTTGAAACCTATTATAAAGGTAATAAAGACAAAAACATAAGATGCCAATCCATACCAAACTTTTAAAAATTTATGAGCTGTATAGGCACCAAATTTCCCTAACCAATTTTGTATATTACTTTCTTCACCATTAAAGACAAAACTAATTGGCTTTCCGTCAATTATGCTTAAGTCGTATTTCCATGTAAATAAGTAGGATGAAAAAGAGAAAAATAAATAAACAGACAAAAGAAGTAAAAATAACCCCGAGGTTTTATGAAATCTTTCATCTGAAAAAAATGCTTTAATCCCCGAAAAATATTCTTTTTTATCTTTTTTGTTTGAAGAGTTGAATTGAAAGTTTTTATATTGATTTTTAGTTGTCATTCTTTATACGAGTAAATGTAGTTGAAACTAAATATTTATTTTTTAAATCTTCAGGGTGTTCTCAACGTAGGTTTGTTAGGAATTATTGATGCATTAAAGATTTAAAGTCTTTCATAGTGTATATCAAAGTGTTTTTATCTATTTCAAATAATTTCGGATCAATTTTCTTATTTACACAATCTACTATGGTATAAGTTGAGATGATATTTTCTGAAACAATTTCGTAGTTAATAGGGAACCCATTTAATTCTTTAAAGTTTACATTGTAGGAATTACTAATTTCGTTAGTGTAGTAAACAGTAGATATGGATGTTCTATTGTTTGATAAATTAAGATTGTTTATGATTGCTTTTTTACATTCTATCGTTGAAAAGGTAGCTATTTCATTAGTATATCTTATTTTCTCTATTTCGTTAGAGTCCTCTAAATTTGTTAGAATTATTCCAAATTTTTTCTCCATAAAATTTATAAGCAAAATATGTTTTTTTGAAAGCGTATCAATTATTGTAGTTTGAATTCCAATTTTTGTGAATTGGTCAACTCTTGCAAATTCCCCAGAAATATAAAAATCTAGTTTTGATGGCATAATATCAATTTTATTTTTGGAAGAGTCCATATTAGAATGTGTGATATTGAATGTGATTAAACCTTCAAAGCCCTGAGAAAATAAATTTAAAGGAAATATAATTATAAGAAATGTTATTATTTTGATCATCACATTTAAAAATTGATTTTTTTAAAATATAATTAATGAAACTTTTTTTTTTAATTTAATAATCTACTTAAATCATTAGTTT
>Ga0233444_10000598_pt1 | contig 45899 bp, 19 predicted proteins | sample SI_124_October20_6_FD_182792 | JGI IMG/M metagenome (GOLD analysis project Ga0233444, IMG submission 182792) | Seawater microbial communities from Saanich Inlet, British Columbia, Canada - SI_124_October2016_10_MG | ecosystem: Environmental > Aquatic > Marine > Inlet | place: Canada: British... | reverse complement strand
CAATGCATTACCTTTAACCGTGATGGTCGTTGGGGTTTTTTATAGGTAGTCTACAGTGAAGTAGAGTCCATACTCAGTCTTCTGACCAATCTCAATTGGTGAAGAACTAAGAGCAACGTACCAATCGTGTCTCATAAAAGTGCCAGCACTACCCTTGTTGAAGTCAGTAGCTGAAACGTTTGAAAGAGTACTAAGATACTCAAAGTAATCTGTACCTGCACCAGTGTCAGAAACAGTACTATTGAGACCACTTGGACCCGGAGAGCTAGTCAGAGACATTGGGATTGGATCTCCACCAGCAGCAGGGTCAAACGATGTCCAATGATTTGCAGCTTTACCTCTATGGGAAAGGTTTGTTTTATCTTGACCAGAGAGTGGATGTCTAGCTTCATAAACATATGTAATAACGTCTACAGCATAATTAGTAATACTAGTTCTATCCCATATAACAATCTTTGGTTGAGAAGCAATCACTGGAGATTCATGCTCAAATCTAATATTAAGAGTAGTTAAATAGTTAGGAAGTTTACTAAGATTAATTGGATCAGCACCGTTGATTTTAACCTTACCCTCAACAGTACTCTCAGCTGGTTGGGGGTTACTAAACATAGAAGTATTATTGAGTTGATTACCAGCATTGCCACCGTTTTCAGTAGTAACCCAAGTCGTTTGCTGGGTCTCTGTAATGGCTACTGGGACTCCAAATTGGGAGCCAAAAAAGCCAATTCCACTACCAGCTGTGTGATCTATGAGGTCTTGTGATTCGTCAGTGACGTTTCCATAAAATGATATCGTTGCCATATTTCTATTCTCCAGTGGGGTATCAACAATAGTATATACACGAAAAACTAGCTAAATGTTGCTTTAATATAGTTATGCATTTGTATGCCAGTTGTAACATCTGGGTCATTCTGTAAGAAAATACCTATGTCATTATGGCAGTAGGTAAAAATCTCATACTGTCCGGGAAAAGGGCTGTCATCGTTAGAAGATACAGCTATAGAAGCACTCCTATATCCAGTAATTCTCTTCTGCCCATTGGTGCTGGGGAGGCTGGTTCTGATCAGTCCACTCTGGTCTTTTGGACCATAATCCCACATTGGCCTTTTCCAGCAGTAGGCTGTAGAAAAACTAACTGAAGCAGAGTCTCCTCCAGCTGGACTGTCAACGTCATATATAACTGGCCCATCCTTAAAGTCAGACGGTACTACGCCTTCTCCTCTGCATTTATAGTTGTATGTTTCTGTTCCGCTGTCAGTTAGTCTGTCTGGAATTACTAGTGGGCAACATCCAGAGGTTCTATCGCCAGCAGCACAAGCTTCTTGAAAATCGCTACTATCTGCCAACTGGCAGGATGTAATAGCACCTTCTTCGTCAACGCCAGTTATTTTTATAGCCATTGAATCCTTGATTACTACTACTTGGTCCTTCTCGAACCTAGTCCCACCAGTTACTACTGTGGGAGTGCCTCCAACTCCAATTAATTTCTGATCCCAGTAGTAGCCATACTTAGTAACAAACTGACCTCGCCTATCAAACTTGGTAATCCAAAGACGTTCAGGTCTTAATTCTATGGCTGGATCTACTGTGCCAACTGGTATTTCATCTCCTTCAAGGGGATGTCCTTCTGAGAATACATGTTTTCTACTTCCAACAAAAACTTCATAATCTATTCTAGTAGGCACGGAATAATCTACTCTAGTTTCTTTATCATAACGCTTAACATCTTTATCTACATAAACTTCCTCTCCAGAATCCCAACTACCAACGGTCTCTGTAACCTCAGTTCCAATTGAACCAACAGAATAGGGATTAAAATGTAACGGTTGAGCGTACTGGGCTAGCCAAAGTGTATCTTCTCTAGGCCAACCGTCATATACTTGTACGTGGAGTGCAGCTGTTCCAAAACTTTCAATTCTGTCTAGAGATGAACCCCAAACAACTGTAGTTCCAGATATACTCTTACCTCTAGTATCATTAACCCAGCCGCCTACGAATGGCAATATGCTAACACTAACATTTGTACCACCACCGCCACCAAAGAATACGCCCTGAGTCCCAAAGACTTGCTCAGTATCAACATTGAGGCTCCAACTACCAGCCTTATTAACTAATCTTCTACCACAGCTTGTGCCTATGGCATTAGCACCTAAGTAAGGGGTGTTGTTATTGTCGTCCCCAAACATGTCGTAACAGCCCATAGGGATGTGGAACTGACTTGGTTCTTTTTGTATATATGCGTCATACTTTGGACCATGAGAAGACTGTCTAGTGCTATAAAGGTGTTTATCAGCAACCTCTTTAGAAGTTACACTACCAAAAGTTTTACCACCAAACAGGTTTGTTCCAGCCCCCATACCATGAAAGTCAGCTGCTCTATCGTAGAAATTCCTACATCTTTCTTCCGTAGAGCTATATAATTTTCCATCAGGTATAAGTTTAGTATTTGAATCTAGATGTCCATACAGCTCTGCTGGACAAAGAGAATACTGTATAGTATTAGGATCGTTTGGATTAGCATTCCAACCACTAGCGTATACATAACGAGTAGATGAAGATCTCAAGTTTGAAATTTCTGTTGGACTGCCACCGTTTATTTTAAGAATTAAATCCTGATGGTCTTCAATTGGAGAGCCATCATAGTCGCCAGCAGCATTCACAAGTGGTCCCAGAGTCGCAACTTCTGCTGGAATTTGAAACTCATTTAGCTCCTCTTCACCAACTTTAAATTTCCTACCACCATACCCTAAGCTAAACACTGGTCCCCAAAACATATTAATTTGACTAGCATCTATATCGTCTAGTAAGGTGGATAGAGAGTCCTCAGTAGCCGCTGCTGTGTTAATTCTTTCACTATAAGCATTATCAACTAAGCTTCCAGTTGTTACGTCTGGTCTTGCCAAGTTCATATTTGTTTGATTAAGAGCGTTGTCTTGATGGTAATCAATAGAAAGTAATCTAGTTTCATTACTCCTATAAAACTTATCATAAACAAAATTAATAACTTCAATGCCAGCCTGTACAAAATCTCCATTAGTTAATCTGAAATAATCATCAGAACTAGCTAAGAATTTAGAAAACAACCAAGGGCCAATAAACTCTGGTGGTCTTTCTGCTATTACTCCATCACCGCTTATTTTAATAAGTAAGTTTTCACCATCAACCTGTTGTATTAGAGCTACTTCTCCTTTCGTAAAAAACTGAGTAGTTCTATTAACAACTCTTATCTTCTCAATCTTCGTCTCACTATCATATTTAATAAGGTTGGGGCCAAAAGATCTTGGGTTATTATCTTGAATACTTAAAGGCATAGCTAGACATGTTGTAAATTCTGACACTGGCAGAGAAGCAGTATCCCCATAAAAGTCATCACTCTCATAGTTAAGCTCATCTACATTAATACCCGGATCTATAATTTGAGCTGCGTCTAAGTCCTCTAATAGCATACATAAGAAAGAAGAACTATTCTCCCACACCCCTTCAGAGTGATTGTATATCATTTTCAAAGGAGCAGAAACCATTGAAGCAAAGTTGCTTTCTGTCAGGTTTACTTTTCCTAAGTAGACACCAGTTTCTTCTTTTAGGGTCTGCTTGAAAGCATACTTAGCCCCACTACGCCTCCTAGGATGAGCTGTAAACAAGGTGTCGCTTTTAAAAGACGGTACTCTGTCAGTTCTCTCACGGTGTTTTTTGTGAAAATATATCTTAACAGTTTTTGAGATAGTATTACCAGTTCCTGTAAATGATTCTTTTTTAGCTATAGTCATGTCTTTATCTGTTGTCCAATTTCTGTTAGCAATTAAACATCCCTCTTTGCTATTTTGAATTTTGATCAATTTCTTTTCCAAAGTTTTTAGTTTTGGATTGGATATTCTATCTTTATAGCTTGTACCATCGTCGGCAGCGTCAGTTGGATCTCCATCAGTATAATTAATTAATTCTTTCACCTCATCTATGCTTAATGTTTTTATTGTAGTCCCACCATCTAGAGAATTCTCTCTATATTTAAACTCAGTAGCACCCAAAGCTTGGCACAGTCCATATATATCTACTTGAGACTTATTATTCTTTAAGTCTAATGGAAGATTACTGTCTGGCTCTAATCTTATTTTCTTCCAATCGTCCCTACTCATCACAGCTAAACCATAACGCTGTAGCTGAGTGAAGTAAAAGTAGTGACCCGCAGGGAGCGAGCTTATTGCGTTTCCTTTATGCATTTATTTTCTCCATTAATCGTAGTAAGATACGTCATCGTCATTATCTATATCGTCAATATATAATATCCTATCAATAGGTTGTTTTATATTTGGTAATAAGTAATGCCAAGTATAAGATGCTGGTAAGAACATTTCCTCTGTTGATGTAGCCACACTGTTAAAGTACTGTTTGTGATAATTAAAACGACTCTGAGCTATTAACGCACTCGTTTCAGATAGCTGTCTGGCACTTTGCATTGCAGAGTTAGTTACAGCTAAACCGCTAGCAGCGAAGTCTCCCTCTGGTGGAGCGTCTGGATCATAGACTGTTCCATTCAATATAGCTTTAGTTGGCTGATGGTCAAAAGTCATTATGTTAGCATTCTCAGCTTCTCCTCTTTGCATAGGTGTAGATGAGGTTGATCCATAATCATAGTTACGTATTCTTTGATCAGCATAATCTTTTAGCTGTTTTTGAGCTTTTGCAAAACTAAAACCACTCTTATTATTTATAATCTGATTTCTTATAAGTTCGTTTCTTTGAGCCTTCATCTCTTTGCCTAGTCTAGAAACTTTTCTTAACTGATCAGCTTTCTGTTTCTGCATTTTCCCAAATGATGGAGTGTAAGAATCCATTGTAACAGTAGTTGTAACTCCATCTACGCCAAAATCTAAACTTAAATTTGTGATTGCAGGACCATTGTTTAACAGTGAAGCTACAGTCAGCCCACTGGGCCAACCAACTATTGTGAATGCAGCTCGCTCATTGTCTAAATCAGAGTCAACAGTTCTAGAAGCAAGAAGATTTCCTAACCTATTCATGTTTTCGTACCCGTCCATATCCCAAGGAGTAAGGGAGTCGTCTTGTACATATTCTACTTTTCCATTATCAGTAGTAGAACTCAACCAAGGACCATAGGTTCTCCTGTTGCTAGATAGGGGAAGTCCTACTCGCAAAGGAATTACTGGTCCCGGAGATGCCATATTGATTCTTCTATTTAACGAAAACGTCAAACCTTCAACAGCTTTAAGTACAGCTTCCTCATTTGCTTCTCCATTATCAAAGTCTTCAACCGCCCACGATTCTGGTAGCGTAGCTACAGCATTATCTATTCCGGGCATACCCATAACAACATCTTCTCTAAGATAGTGAGTAAGGTTTGCTAGGTTTACTTTATTAGCATATCCTTCTCTGTACCTGCCATCTTCTGTGTAAGCTACTCTAGGTAGTGTTATTAATGCGTATACATCCACTCCACCGTTAACTGGATCGTAGTAATTAGCACTTATTCCAGCTGAAGTTTTATGCACATCAATTGTATAAACTGAAGCACTACCACCAGCCGTTTTGTATGGAATATATAATTTAGGTCTAATAAATTCTGTTATAACTTCTTCATTGTCAGAAAGTTTAAGGAAATCTATTTCGTCTTCAGTGATTTCTTCTACTCTCTCGTAGCCTTGACCAAATACAGCACAACCTGAAGTGCAGACTACTGGCCCAAAAAGATATTCAGATTCTAGCTCTGCTTTTACAAAGAGTGCCTGTGGCCTTGTGATAAATCCATCTTGTACTCCCGGAGGTGGAGTTGTGTAAGAATCAAACGCTTGGTTTTGTATGTCATACATTACATAAGAATTGGGATCTAAAGCAGAGACGTTCATTTCTTTGTACGCTACGGGGTACATAACGTAAGGAGGAGTACGACCATTCTCACTAAAGAAAGACTGAATTAAAGGAGGAGAAAGTGGTAGCTCCCTTACTCCTTGTGAGCCATCAGATCTTGTGTATGGGATAGCTGGATCTCTACCTCCAGCAGGTTCTGGAGTATAACTAAATTCAAAATTTCCAGCATTAAAATTATAGCCTATTTGTAAAGCTCCATTCTCTCTCCACTCCTGTGCAAAAGGAGTATTTAGCATTAGATTTTTCTTTTGAGAGTTCCATACATTTATTCCACCACCATTCACGTATTGAGAATCAGCGTCTCCCCACTGATCTCTTGGGATAAACCCATAGGGAACACCCAAGCCAAAACCATTATTTGTTATTTGAGGAATCTTGACTAAATACTTTGTTCCTAAACACTCATCAACAATATTTTTAAGAAAAGCATATACTACCTTTGCGTTGTCAACTCCATCAAGAGCATAAAAACCCATATTGACAACATCGTAAGCTTTAGAAGCGTCTCTGCTTGCATTAGCGTTGTCATTTTTTTTACTTGGATCTTTCTGAACCCCTTTGTCATCATCTGTTTTTCTTGGATTATTTGCATTCATTCCAGTAGCACCACCAGCAGAAAGGCCAAGGGCTGTAGCTCTACCATAGTATAATGGATAACCATAAGGTGGGCTACACTCTCCGGGATTTAAAACCCAACGATCATAATCATCGCTATGAGGAGGCCAAACGCACTGAGGTACTGTAATCTGAACAGCGTCAGGTTGATTATTGTCATTGGGACCATCAATGATTGCTCCAGCTTTCGTCTTCTCCATCCATAGAATATTATAATTCTGCAAAAACTCTACCCACTTATCAAACGATATATCTACTGCTCTTAGTTCTAACTCAGTAGCTACATAGTACTTGCCCACTCCTGCTGCTTTCACAGAAGAAGAGTCCAAAAGTATTTGAGTCCAAGGGCCAACACCTCTGGGTAAAGTTACAGTACCGTTAGCAAGCTTTCCATAGTAAGGAATTACTTGTTTTTGTTGGGTTTTTCCTAATTTATGCATACCATGTCTAGTAAAAGGTTCATTGTCATAACTAGAATCAAAGTAATACATGTTAACTTCTTTGCCACCAGTAACAAACTTATCTGTCACCTCACTAGCAAGCTCTTGACCAATGTCAGTACTCTGAGTATAGAAAGGTAAGCTTTCAATGTAGTCTGCACTTACCTCGCCAGAGCTACTATTTCTATTAACAGTAGTAATCTTAATAACTCCAGAGATTTTTACACCCGGATTCAAATCAGCGTCTGGCCTCTCAACTGATCCATCATCTCTATAGTATTGTCTTGTAAAGTTATTTTCATACGACTTAAGTACTGTTCCGTCTCTTGGAACCAAAGGTAGTAATGAAACAGCTAACTCATGATTGGCAACCTCACACAACTCCAGACATAATTCTAGTAAATTAACTGTGTCATAATTAAGCATATAGTATGGGTCTGGTACTGGCATGTCAGTCAAGTCTACAAGATAATAATGTCCTCTAAACTTAATATAACCACCATACTGTGAGTATTGATCCCCAATAATAACTGGGTACTGGTGGAAACCCATTAAAGAATTGAAAGCCTGAGCCACTCTAAAAAATGGAATTCCACTTGATGACCTTAAAGACATACCTTCTCCAGTAATAGGTCTCCCTTGTATTAATGCATTTTGTTGAGCGAATTGGCTATTGGAAGCAAGGCGTGGGCTGGGATTTAACCCAGTGAACACCTTTCCGGGAAAGTCTCTTTTAGGGAAGGTAAAACTACAAAGAGACCGCCCATTGACACACTCTTCTTTTGGATATAGCCTGCTTATAAATGACTCAAAAGTCCAACTTGGTTTTTGAGTTTCATTTTCATGTTCTAAGAATCCAAATATATTTAACATATTAGTATTCTGCAACGTAGTGCCAGCATAGTTATTAAGTAATAGTTGTACGCCAGCCAGTATCTCTCTAGGGTCTACAACGTTTACATTATATATTTGACCACTGGTAGCATCCTTATTGTAGTCCCATGATTGAAAGAGTCCACCAAAAGCAAAGTGATCATACTTATAAGAAAGTGGATCAACGTTTGCATCATAGATAGGTTTATTAACTCTATATAAATCGTCTATAGCACTATAAAAACTTCGTCCCGTTTTTTCATTCTCGTGTCTAGGGTTTCTTTGTTTTGTGCCAAAAGAAAAATAAACTGGCTCACCAACCTTTACCTTGTGGAAATTAAAATCATCATCTTGGACAGGATCTTCAGCTAAAGTCACAGACAATTGAGAAACACTATCACCAAAGCCAGCATTGACTGAAAAGTTTACAATAGAAGCACCTAAAAACATTTGCTGTTCTATGATGGGTGGTGGGGGCGTTGTAGCTGTAAAATTATAAGGAACTTGTGTTGTAGTCGTAGTCGTTGTAGTTGTAGTCTCGCTAGCTTTAGGCTCTGGCCTTGGCACATTATCTACTACTATATCAAACCCACAAGTATTAGGCTGACCCTCTTCAGGTCTTTCGTGCTTTTCAAGTGCATTAGTATCTTCATTCTTTTTCATTTTACATTCCTATATTATGATGATGGGTACTCATAAATCCAGCTTTTAGATCTAGTAAATCTTCTTTCATTAACACTCCAAGAAGTGCTAGCAGCAGTTTCATATATCTGACTTGTTCCTGTGGGCTTATACCCATTTTCTATATCTTCTGTTCCCGGACCACTAGCATCGCCAAATCCGGGTTTATAAACAACTTCTAAAGTAAACTCCTTAGTTCGTTCTGTTTTACCGTTGCCAGTTTGTAACAGTGGTCCAGCTTCTCTTCCTATAACTGGCACTTGATTGAACACATCTCTTTGAGGGTTGAAGCTAACAGTAATCTGCTCAGATGATACGTTTGGAACTTGGAAGTTATCTGGCCCATTGTCGTTAAATTCTAAAGTAAAATCTATTGTACTAGCACCATAATTCCTAGTAACACTTGTGCTAACTGGCTCATTAGTTACTTCAGATAGATCAGGGTATAATTCTTTTAGCTTGGTTGCTTTCTCTGCTTCAATAATATTATAGCATTCTATTGCTTTGTTTGAGCTTTCGTTCTCAGTTACCTTAAACCCCTCAGTAATACCCATGACGCTGCCAGTTATAGTTCCGCTGTAAGCGTCTTCTGCTGCATCATAATTCATTGTATAATTTAAAGTACCAAGAACATCTTTGCTGAAGTCTGTCTGTGGTACTAATATGAATGTTGAATTATAAGAAACACTACCGTTTGTGGGATTAACATTAGTACTATAAGTAATGTTGGTTGGTTTATACTCATCAACACTACCATTGCCTGTTATATCTAATATATTATAGCCCTGTGCTAGATATATAACCTCAGAAGAATCAAATTTTCTTTTAGCTTCTATAAAAGTTTTTGCATCTTCCAAATCTAGAGCTGTAACTGTAATGCTTTCAGTGCCAGTAAGGTGTGCGTCTGTTTTTACTTCCTTTTGGTCCTCAGAAAAGTAACCCATGCTGCTATCTTCTGATACGCTAAATTCATAAGTATACTCAATATGGTCATTATCCATATTATCAGTATTGTAAGACTCAAATACTAAAGTGTACTCACCAAACTGAGCGTTAACATCTGCTGGAAAATCTATAGACACTACGTTGCAATCTTCAAAGGTGTCTAATAAAGCTCCACTTTTATCATTTAATTCTATAGTTAAGAATTTTTGAAGAATAGCTTCTCTTAATTCTGTGTGTTGCTGAAAAATCCACTGAGTTGTAGGAGGTCCGGGATTGATTGTTACGTTGCCCTCACTGTCAAGTGGGGGTATAAAGTATCCAGTAAATGTAATAGTATCCTTACGAGCTACTTCATCATACGCAGTACCCTGAGTATAGTTAGCATTATCACTCTTCTCCATTATTATTTCAGAAGACACACCAATGGTAGGTGCAGGCTTTGGAAATGTATAACTTGAAGCACCTGTGACTACAGAATCTCCAAACCTTCTCTTGTCAGATGCCTTCTTAGGTTTATATATAAAGACTTGATTAGATTTATCTGAGAAATTTTTATTTAGATCACTCATATTCCACCTTCACTACCTTTAAATCTAGGGTTCTGTTATATTTATGATTCTTTTTCCCACTCTTTTTCTCTACAAAGCCACTAGAGTCAGACTCTACTGCTGTTATTACTACATTATACTCTTCTAACGGTGTTTCAACACTGCCTCCAATGTCAGTCTCTGGGTCTAAAACCTCAGTAGTTACCAGATAATTTCCTCTTATAGCAAATAAATCTCTGTGCGTTCCACCACTCACGTAATAAAATGGGTGATTAATTATATCTTCAGAAATATTTGTTTGCTCTTTAATGTATTCGTCCCTAGAAAATTGTTGTCCATAATCTAATACCATGAAGTCTGGGTCTGTTAGCTCAACCTTTGCCACGACAATTCCTACTGGAGCGTATGTCCTCACAGTCTCATTAGATACCATTAAAAGCTCTGGTGAACCTACATGAGTTTCAGGAAGACTCTCAGGATCTGCTGCGTCTTCGTTTACCTGACCAACAAGTATTCTGAACACACCATAGTAATAAAATTTTCTTTGATCTCTATTCCTAGTAACCTCACATCCAACTCTTACTAAATACACATTTCTTTTTTCATAATTTACTTCTTCTTTAGGCATGAGTGATGTAAGATTTCCTTGTGAGGTAATCTCAAACTTATTATTATGATAAGCACCGTAACCCGGATGTATACCAGCGTTATTCTCATTAACTGCTCTCTGGGCCTTTTGTCCATTTTCAGTCTCTACTAAAAAGTACCTAGTAGCAAAGGCTCGCTGATCAGTGTTTGGCTCTCTTTGCCACATCTCTGTAATGTCTACTCTACCTAGCTGATAGCCTTGATCTTCGTCTTCAGCGATTACGAAATTTGAAACAATGTTATCTTCAGGGTTTCTAGCATACATGTAAGAGTCTGAAAATATCCATTCTAAACTAGCTTTTGCTACGTTGCTATTTCTTGCCCAACTGTCTTGTATCGCCAATCTAAAAGCAACGTCTGCCTGTGGAGTCTCATCTATAATTAATTGTTCTAAAGAAGGATACTCAGTGTTAAAGTTTTTACCCTTCACGAATGTGGCTTCAATAGCCATTGTCTTTGTCCCTGCTGTTGTAGCAGACATACTTTGTAGTATAGGACCATTCCCTTTGCCCATAGTGGGGATTCTAGCTATAATACTTTTTGGCCTATCAGTATCTATCGTTATCTTTTCTTTTATAGTATTAGTTATCCTGTGCTTCTCAGCTATTTCATATTCATAATTATAACTAACAGAGTTTGTGTGTTCGTTATACTGTACTGAGTGATTACCCTCAGAGCCAGCCTTAGTATTGTCGTAGTTATCTAATGGTGAAATAGCATTTCTCACCTGCTCATTAATTGTCAGACCTGCTGTGTTTTTAACAATGCCATATAAAGATTCTTGGAAAGCCCAGAAACCATCTATAGCAGTTACATTATCGTTTAAAGACTTAAGAGTTCCCGCCACCTTAACGGTGGGGATAGAACCAGTAGTCCTGCTTAAATCAGTACTAATACCTACTACAAAACGTGTGTCAACATCGTTGGGGACTAAAATGCAAGAATATTCTATAGACACTTTACCAGTAGAAATATCAATACTGGACTTGCCTTCTGTTACAGTTTTTGCTATAAACGTTCTACTGTCTCCAGCTACCATAACTGCATCATCATTTTTTAAAGATATGAGCCTGAGAGCTTTTGCAGCTTTGTGTGCTACGAGAGAGCTACCAGTACGAGTAAACTTAACATTATAATAATGACTGCTAATAATATTACCAGCCTGAAAATACCCCATACCTTCTGTTGCGTTAATCTCCATTGATTCAGAATAAGTCTCTAAGTTGTCTAACGCCAAGTCAGTTGACTCAAATGTTACAGTATAGTCAGCGGAATTATAGTATCTGCCAGCAGCAAAATTTATAGACTGTAACCTACAGTTTGCAAACTCACATAAGACTTCACCTTCTCTCTCAAGTTTGATATGCCAAAACTTATTGCCCCTCAATTTGTCTCTCATCTTTTTCTGAGCTTTAAAGATTTCTACAGCAGCTTCATTGCTACGCTCTACTGGGTCGTAAGTCTCTGTGAAGCCTAGAATCTTACCAGTAAAAGTTAGGGTGTGCTTAGAAGTCGCTTGATTTCTAAAAGACCTATCTACCAAATAAGACGTTTTGGTATCTAGTAAAGGTAGTGCGTCTGGGAAATCGTAATGATCAACGTATGTACTATTTGAAACTAGTTCTATTTCACTTTCATATTCTCTACCAGAAGTACTATGGTGATCTAGAGGGTCTATAGTATTCGTGAGTTCTTCCTCAGTTTCACCCTCTCTGTAAAAGATATGACCATGAGGAAAGCCAGCTTTAGTACCTTCTCTTAAATCAACAGACTCAAAAGCAACTTCATCCTTACCGCCTGCCGATTGATACACTGCATCATCAGTGCCTTCGTAGGCTTCTTTATTTTCAGTATCTTGTGGTTGCTGCTTCTCAAACTGTGAAGGCGTAATACTTCCAAATATTCCTTCTTCTGGGTCAGTCATTAATGTCCTCCTCTGCTGATCAAAAATGCTACGTTGCTAGCATTATATATCTTGTCCTGTAGTTCCTGTATGTCCTCTGAATCTTGTTGAACACTAGAAACAAACTGCTGTTCTCCAAACAACGCTGCTCCACTGCTAACCAGATTCATATTCCCTGAGTCTACAACTGCATTATAAGTAAACAAATCTATATTATTATACACAGTAGCTTGGTCTGGACCTTCAGTAAAAAATGGTAAATCTCCAGAAGCCGGTATATTATAACCCTCCATAAACATAGGTACTGAATCTAAGCTCACCTGACCAAATGCGAATGTACCCTTGATTTGTTCTATATAAGGTCTGTGTACAACATAGCCCCTATCTCCACCATCCTGACCAGATGCCTCTATGAATATCTCTCCCTTGTTAGTGGATATTATTCTACCTTCAAAGAGGGTGGTCTCATCATAGCTTGTACCATTTTCTAGCCTAAACGTAGTATATTGATTAGGTTGTTGGTATTGACCATATACTCTACCTTGTATGTACGTGTCTGGATGTGAAAATGCTGGTCTGAGTTTTCTCAACATTCCATCAAACGTCCAAGCTGCACCAGCAGATTCAAGCACAGTGCCATCAGCCTTAGAATACTTATGACTGTCAGAACCAGCTGCTATCATATAATCAGCGTCTACTCTTCTGCTTCTGTACAGCGAGAGAGACTTACCAAAGTATGTATTTTCTCCAGAGGCTTGAACTCTAGAATTGAAACCTTCTGGAACAAGTTTATGTATTTGAGTCCAAGACTGAATCTTTTGGCCCCAATCAGAAATTCTGTTTTCGTATGTAAACACAGCTCCATTGTTTATTACTACAGTTCCACTTCCGGGAAAGAGGTCTCTATTCTCTTGGCGAGCCATGTCATAAGAGTTGATGTTTGTGATATCAAACTGTTCGTTGAATTCTTTTCTCATAAACTCTGCTGGAGTCTTCTCGAAAATAGTTTCATAGTCATGACCCGGAGCAGATATAGCTAAGATGTCTCCATCCAATGCTATATTGTAACCAAACATGTCTGGCACATGAGCGTTAGCTTCTAAGAATGCATCGCTGTATGGATGTTCGCCATAGATACCTGATGCTTCTTGAGCAGTCAGTCCAGAATTTCCAACACTGATTTCTTCTGGTCTAAACTTCTCAGTGCATTCCCAAGGTATGCCAGTTGTTTTTTCTGACGACCCAACTATAGAACCTCTACCTTCACCAACAACCCCAGTTCTTTCTATAACATAAACAGCTCCAGCACCACCATTATATCCTATTTCAGTTCCATACAATCCTTGATTCTCTACTACCTTGTCCCAGCTAACAATGTCGTTCTCACCATTGAATACAGCAAAAGGAGAACCAACATAAATTTTATCTTTATGTATAGTTACTTTATATCCAAACAAGTCTCCGGGATATCCAGAGTTGAACACTTCAAAGTCTAAGTGGTCATGTCCAGTTTCTCTAAGAACGTCTGGTATTCTTTGTGAAAGTCCAGCGTCTTCGTATCCTACGCCGTCTACAGTATCGTACAGTTTACTTCTTACGCCCATTTCTTGCTGGTGCGTTTCAAACTGATTGACGTACCATTCCTGATCAAACTCTTCTCTTGTGAAGCCTTGATATGTGTATGGTGGAATTCCAAAGTAGTATGAAGGAGGCAGCTTAGGAGGTTCAGGAGGTTTTCTAAATTTACCTACGTCTTCTACAGATGTCAAATTAAGCATACCGTCAAACGGCTGTGTAACAAAGTTGTTAGGTGGTACAGGCGTTATCTGCTTCTTCCCTTCATCGTCTGTGAAGTCGTTTAAAGTGAGTCTACTATCTTGCTCATAATTACCCCACCTATGAATCAATCCAGAGTTAGTTGGATCTTGAGTCTGGAGTCTAGCTGGAGAAGCTCTTTCAGGAGATATAATCTTAAACGAAGACTCATAATCTCTTCCAGAATTTTCATTATTGAAAACAGTACGAGGATACATAGAGCTAAGAAAATTAGCAACACCAACGTTAACTCTCTGCTGATCTTCTGTTAATATTGTTCTACCCTGTATCAAACTAACATCACTAACAACAGTAACTCTAGATTTATTGTAACCAGAAAAGTACCCAGCTTGGTGGTATATGTCTTGAGCTACAAGCACAGGCCCATCAGCAATTGGTGGAGACTGTATTCCTTCACCATATCCAATTGGCCTTCTTTCAGCACAAACGTTGTCTTCACCACCTGTCTCTATACAGTATTGATCGCTATCATTGCTTATCTCCCTAACAACATCTGCCTCATACGAGTATGCGTCTTCTCCGGGAACGTCAACGTAGAAGGTTTCCCATATAGGAATCTTACCAACAGTTATCTCATCTTGTGTTGGTAGTCTCACACCAGATATAGAGACAAGTCTAGTTGTTAGATAGCGAGAAGGATCTTCCACTGGAAGACCAAAGCTTTGATTGTTATGAAAATATATTTCAAGCTTGTCGCTTTTTAGCTGCAAGTCTACCTCTAACATTTGATAGTTACTATTACTGACTGTCCTAAACCAACAAGCAGGTATTAGCGTCTCAGTGCTTCCACTGTCTGACTTGTCATCTATATACCTGTCTGTTAAGCTTCCTCCCAAGCCAAGGCTTGAGTTTGCAACATAGATATCAATATCAGCTATCTCAAGAGGACTCTGCGAAGAGAACTCAAAGAATAATCTAAAAGCGTTGTAATCGTCATCTTCTGGAACGTCTTCTCTAGGCTCTGGGACATCAAAAGTAACTTTAGTAATACCAGTTTTCAAGTCTGGCTTACCCTTAGTGACAGATTCTAAGTCTAGTACAGAATGGTTGAAGTAAGCACCAACAGTTGCACCATTTGGATCAATAGGTATAAAGTTGTGCCAGTATCCTCTCCCTTCGCCATACCTATTAAAAGGTGGGAGGTTCACTACTATTGGTTGCGTGTCTCCGTTTGATCTGTACATGTTAGAATTACTATCATAACCTTCAGCTATAATTGTGTTCTTAGCAGGATATATGTTAAACCCTTTAAACTCCTCACCACGCAGGTCTTGAGTTGTTGCATACTTATTCTTTCCTTTCAAAAACGCAGGCTTCATACTAAGACCAAGTTCAGAACAAATATATTCTGCAACCTGAGCTGACTTAATAGCATGAGGAGTTAACTTAGCAGAACCAAAGCCTCCAATTTCTGGATCTTGACCATACGTAATAACTAGTTTCTTAAACTTATTATCACTTAAGAATTTTTTCAGTTCAGCAATATCTTCATCGCTAGGATACTGATCTGTATTAGCAATCCAAGCTACATCATACCCCTTAGAAATATCATTCAAGTCTCTAACAGGAACATTAGTATCAAAAGTTATACCTAGAGATGTCATCTGATACTCTATATCAGAGTCAATATATCCTTGAGCAAAGTTTGCCCTATTTGTAAACCCACCTATCTGGGCGACCTTAGAAGAACCATTCTCATCTTTAGCCAAGATATTGAAATATAAATTAAGATTTTTGTCACCACTTCCACTTTCAAGTAAAACACTTCTAGATTCAGTTAACACTCCAGCAATAAGGAATACAGGAGAGTCAGGAAAATCTACAGGGTTTGAATTTTGTACTACATAGTTAGCTGTTGGTAGGTAATTGTAGAGCCTCTCTACGTCAGCGAAAGGAAGAGAGGATTTAGCCTGAAGGATAGCGTCTTGAGCATTGTATTCTTCAGGATCATACCATAAGCTTTGAGAATTAGTACCATTAATATTATAATTTAAATCTGTATAATTACCACTAGAAGCACTCCACATAAAGTCAATGCCAGAGTATGGAACATCGCCCATGTCTCTGTAGACATTAGTTTGACTATTATATCCAACTATCTTGCGTTCTATCTTTTGTTTAGGTGCTACTGCGTCAACAAAGAATTCCTGCACTACCGACTCATAGGCTGAGATAATAGGCATGGGTTCGCTATCATCTCTGAAGTTTGGAGACAATACTGGTGGACAAATCTCATCACATATAGTGCATCCCCAATCATTACACTCTGTGTGACTACCATACACGTAAGCTAAATTGTGTTGGAAATTATTGAATGTAACTTGACCCTTACAATCTCTGTAAATACATTGGTCTGTATACTTCGCTCTTAAATCTCCTTCATGAATGATTGGCAGTTCACATCTATCATGGAGTTCTCTATAGGTCTTTATTCTGGTCTGCTTACCATCTACGTTATCTATCTGCTCTAGCACAGCAAATGGGTCGCTAGTGTCTGTGACTACTTCTCCATTTACTGTCACTCTCGTTCCCGGAGGAAGTTGACAATTATAAATATCAGACTTGCCCGGATCGTAGAACCTAATATCTCCAGCACCAAAACCATGCAACTTAGAAGGACTTCCTATTGAAGGAGTTGTCTTTGAAGGGACGTAGCTTGCTTGAGCATTAAAATAAATATTTGTGTCATCTATCAAAGCATCGTAAGCGTTACGAGCAGCATATATCCTAAGCTTAATATCAAGCTCACTAAGTATGTAATTGATAATTCTGTTTGACTCTTCATATACTCCGTTAGCTTCCCACTTAGGATCATTACCAACAAGGACTAGATTTCTATCACCAAGTGCTAGCCACTCTCTTAAGTTGTCTATGATTTCATCGCTAGCAGCATCAATGGCTGGAGTGATAATCATAGCCATGCCAGCGTCTTCTGGAATCTTTTTGTCCTCAGAGAAGCTAGTTCTTGAGAAATCTAAACCTCTAGAATTAAACATCTGGAACAATGCTTCTTCATAAAAATTAGAATCTTCTGGATCACTTAAAAGTTCGTGTAAGTTTCCAAACTTATAATACTCAACAACTTTTCTATTGTGAGGGTAGTAATCACGACTCTCAAGCAATCTCACAGCACCAGCGTTGGCGTAGTTATGCCACTGCCAAGGTTGGAAATTTCGCACAGTGACATTTTCACTGAACTTTCCACTGTCATATCTAAACCAAGTTATAGAATTGTCTCTTTCACCAAGGCTGTCTGTAGGACAACCAACAGCTATCAAACTACCATCTTCATTTGTATCTACGCTGAATCCCATTCTAGGAGTTGGTATATACCTTTTGTAAAGCTTGGACCAAGAACCACCTAAACCGCCATAGACACTATTGTAAGAAATAGTTTTAATTAGTGAGTATGGTTTTAAGTTGTTGTCTTCTTTGAACATAAACTTAAGAGACTCAGACATTCTGTAGTAATAGCTTATTCTTGTTTCTCTGACAGAAGAGGTTACAGCTACATCAGCTAAATATTGTTCATTGAGTTGATAGCCTTCTCCAAACGTGCCATCTTCTCTTTCTTCAATGGCAAGCCTAGCAAGGAAGGTATGTATTAAGGAAGCAGCATAGTTTTCAACTCTTTCAGGATAGCCGTCTGTATACTCCCAAACCTGAATAGCTTCATCTGTGTAAGGAGATCCAATAACAATAATGCTAGCATCATCACTAATAGCTACATCGTGACCAAACCTATCAGAAACATTGTCTGTATAAGTAACAGAAGAATCAAATCTCTGAGAAAGCTCAAAAGGTCTATCTCCATCATGCATTTTCTCAAACACATAAACAGCTCCACCGCTAGGAGGTGGGCTATTAAATTCGCTAGCGTTAGAGTTAAACGTGCCTAAATTATCAGCAATCAATTGAGAGTTACCATTTGCTCTAAGCTTGTCAATATCTGTTATAGCTCTGATGGAAGCAATAGATTGACTGATCCAATCTTCGTCGTTTCTGAGAGTTACTTCAAAACCACCACTAGCTGGCTGACCATTATAATATGCAACACCATTGTTAAGACTGTAGTCCTGATAGTATTCTATAAACTTATTCAAAGCTCCTGATCTTAGATCGTCAAAATACCCTATTGGTTTTGCACCAAGAGATCTAGAATCATCTATATAGAAAGAGAAGAGCGATGGGATACCATTGTGAAGAACACCATTCTGAAGTGGGAACTCTCTGTGGAATATATCTATAAGCTCTTGTAATATAACAGCTTCTTGAGCTTTGTACTCTGGACTATTATAATCAAAGTTATAATGTCTATTGATCGTATACTTAGACACAAAGTCTGGGGCTGGATCGTCAAAGTCTTCTGAAGCAGTAAATGGTATACCCGCACCAAGCATTGGTTCTAGAACTACGATCTGAATGTCAAACTCAACTGGTGGATCAGCGAAGTATTTGTAGAGCAAGTCTCTGTTCTTTAATTCACTACGAATCTCTTCCCAGCTCCTGCCTATTGGATTAGTATTCACCTCATTGTTAAATAGGAATAAGGCAATCTTGACAGGGGTGGTGGAAATAGGTAAGAACTCTCTTGACCAAGCACTGCCCGGACCACCAGCAACAATGACATCTCTTGTGTCTGTTGAGGCAGAGTCTAATGAGCTACCAAGTTCTCTTCCTTCTCCAAGGTTTTGCCAGTTTCTTATAGTAGCATTGAATGGAAGTGCGTTTCCATCATCGTCGTAAAAGTTCTCTGTTGTTTCATAGTAGTCGTCCCTTCTGTAGCCAGTTGGAAGAACGATTTCCTGCTCTAAGTAGAATGGTGACTTGTCTGGTTGATCAGACCAATCATTTCCAGAAGGCTCTGGTGTCTTCTTGTATACATAAATCTTACCGTTGCTATCAAGCTCATAAGATGGAGGATAAGAAGCAGGGTCTATAAGGTCTGTTATCCCAGTAGTACTATCCTCAAATGGACATCCAAGTATAACTCTATCGCCAAGAACTGTTACAGCTTTAGCAAATTTCTGCTTCTCTTCTATTGCAGGTTGTGGAACAGTAAGTTTTGTACCAGTGTAATCTATATCTTCATTAGCATCTCCTGTGGAAGCGTTTTTAGTTCCATACTCCCACTCCTTAAGCTCTCTTGGCACATCAAGAATCTTATCTGTTCCAGTTTTGGCTGTTATCTTAATGTCATATGGTGCGTCAGGTATTAAGTTCTGGAACTTTCTGATTCCATAATAATGTCTATCGTATGGCTCATTAGTGCCAAAGGCATTTACATCTATATTAGTGTAAGTTTTAAACCCTCTTATTACACCACCATCAACACACTCTGGTTCAAACCATAAAGTGTCGTGAGTATTGATATCTATCTCAGAACAAGAGAGAGCCAAGTCAAGGTCACAACCACCATAACACACAGTGTTTACACCTCTAAGCTCGTCATTAGCTGGGATTGAGGTAAAGTCATTATCTACAACATCTATTGCTTCTCCTATATTTCCAGAGTCCCAAACGAATGCCTCAAGTTGACCTTCTTCTTTACCAATTGGTTTCTTATGATATAAGTAAAGGGGCATCTGAGCATCAATAGGAATTTCTGGATTGCTACGATCTAAGAATAAGTTAAGATTAGTATTAACTTCTGTAAATGTCTTATCTGGACCAAGCGTATACATAGACATACTATCAAAAGCAATCTCAACTGAATTAGGAGAGTAAGGTGAGTTGTCACAGTAAATATATAAATCAAGATCAGACCTATTCTCAAATCCTACTTGTTGATTTGGAAGCATTAATCTAAGTTGGTTGAATTCAGTTTGCAGTCTTGGGTCTGTGCAATTTATGCTAAGGTCTAAATTGTCACCCTCAAACGACAAGCTAGATAGAATAGAAAGAGGCAACCCTCTAACAGGGTCATCACCAAACACAGCTGATCCAAAGTTTCCTTGGTTTGAACTATCAGCTGTCCCAACAGTAAAGCTATAGAATGGAAGGGAGTTTGTTTCTTGGTAGATTCCAGAAGAGATTAGGTTCATGCCGCCAGAGCTAGGAATGAATGCAACTCCACTGCTATAAAGATTCATGTCACCAAAGTTAGCACCGTAACCATCAGCATATAAATTAAACGAACCTTCTGAGTAGGCTTCGCCAGATGCATATATTGCAAGCTGGTTAGATATGCTTCTCTCTTCTTGTAAAGCTCCATAAAGACTAACATCTAAAGAATGTATAACAATGTCTGACTGAGAGTAAGAACCTGAAGGATAAACAATGTCATACTGAATAAACATGTCATCTATTTCTCTAGCGAAATAATTCTCTTTAAGCTCTTTCTTAGTAATGGTTTGTTCAAAATAAGCCCAAGGCTCTGAGGATGTATCTTTAATGTCATCAATTGTAAATCTACTAGAAAGCTTTGTCCAACAGTCTTCTGATGAAACATAGTGAGTTGATCTGCTAATTAACCCATAGTTCTTCGTCGGTAAAAGATCGCTCTCCTTAGCTGGCGTATAAAGGCTAACAATAATCTTAGCTCCAAGCTCACCATTGTCCCACTCAACATCTCCAAAAGACTCATGTTGAATAACAGTGTTTATCTGTAAAGCGTCATCTTCTGCGATATAACTTCTAGGTAGGTCTTTTTGTATTCTTGGCTTTATAGCATAAAACCTTTCCTCTCTACCGTCTAGATTAAATCTTAGCATGTCATTTTCAACTTGACTATGATAAGCTAAACCTGAAGCTGATGCTAAAGAATCTGGCAAGTCTATGTTAATTCTATCAGCGTAAGTCAAGCCATCGTTTACATAGCTATGGTATACATAATCTCTGCCAACCCTCTTGGTCATAATATCGTAGTCTGTACCAAACTGACAGTACTTAAAGCTTCCCAATCTCCAATCTTCTGTTGGCTCGTCTACGAACTTCCACAATGGAGTTTGATCCCTACTCTCAACAAAAGAAACACTGTGAGAATCAAAGAAAGAATCTACGCTGTCCTGCTGGTAATCAGGATCTGGATTGCTATCAACTAAGTTAGAGCCACCGCTTGGGTGAACGCTAGCTAACCCAATCTCAGTTATGAATGCGTTGAGTCCAAAGCCGCTTTCTTTGGAGTAACCAAAAGTAAGGTCACTAGTACCACTATTCATAACAAACTCTTGAGACTCATCTCTCATCCTAGCCCAAGAGCTGGCTATCTCATTCTCTGTATATAATTTTAGTTTTTGATTATTACCAGCATTGTATGTAAGTAATATAGATAGTGGATATTGATAATCATAAAAGTCTACTGTGTCACTAACTGTTATAACGTTGCCAGTGCTGTCTTCTCTTGCAAACCCTTCTAGCTTACCATTGTTATATCTCAGTCCATATTCTAAGTCCTGTCCAGAGTCTTGCTTCTGGAATAGAACCCCATTATCCCACAAACTATATCCAACCCCGGACATCGTAACATCTGGTGAGAATCTAATAAAGAGTGAGAACCCTTCACTAGTAGGAGTATCACCAAAGTTAATATGCCCATCTACTCCAGATACTCTCACTGCGTAGTCAAATGCGTCAATAATTCTATTTTCTAAAACGTCACCAGCAGGAACCCAATCCAAAGTTTTGTATGGCCTGACTGAGCTGCTAAACAAACTGTCAGATATAAACCTAGAGCCAAGACTGTGAATAACATTGTTTGGGGTGTCTGGATTTGAGAACACGCCTTGGACCAAACCGCCATTTATACTATTTAAAGTAACGCCGTCTATATTTCTAAAGTCGTAGCGACCAAGGATAAAAGCTGTGTCCAACTGTGGAAAGGAGAAACCAAACCCAAATGGAGCTGACTCAAAAGGACCAGCAGAAACTAGACCGCTACTGCCTCTCCACCTTCTAGAGTAATTTGTTTTAAGTGTGCTTTCTGATGTTTCATATCCATGTGGAATGTTCTCAATGAGAGAAGTAATGTTAGCATTGTGGACTTTATCTTCAGCTTTCTTTGCTGTTGGATAGAGGGTATTTTTTCTGTTAGCAATCAATGTCTCTTTTGCAGAACCAAAAGTGTTCATCTTTAAAGCACCAGCAGGCTGATACTTAACTATTAGTCCAGCGTTAGCTATGGACGCTCCACTTGGTATTGGATATATATCTAAAAACAGAGACTCAAAGTATGTACTCATTGAGTAGTCTGGTGATCGCCCAAGCTCTACCTTGTCTTTATATATAGTCAGTGGTATGTCGTATACCTCAAACTCTGTACTATTTACTACAACAGAATTATCTATCTTGTAGTGATCTCCAGCGTCTACGCTTGTTATAGGCGTTTCATAGTAAGCATCCCTATTGGAGATAGCTCTTGAGGATATACCTAAATCATTATTGTTGGCATAACCGCTGACCATTGGAACATTGCCAGCACCATTTTCTGTGTTCTGTAGGAATCCACCAATTTGACTAGTAGAGACTAGTAGTCCATCATCGCTATAGCCAACTACGTCTATTGGGAAGTCTGGAGTATTAGGGGCTTTCCTAGCCTCAACTCTAAGGACAATCTCTTCAACTATGAAGAATGAGTCGTCTGCAAATACTTTTTCAATCGCTGACCTGTTAAATCCATTCTGATATTTATTACCAAAGTTAAACGATCCACCTCTCTGCTCTTTAATAGAGAATGGGGCTTTATGTTCATACAGTAACTGCAATTTTCCAGAATCAGGAACAGTAGTATTATCTAGGGTTATGTGTCCATCAGTGTATATATTACTGAGTCTATCTTGCAACTCATACTGGCTTTTGTTATCATGATTAGAACTATAGTAAACATTACCATCAATATCTGGCGAAGTTCTCCAGACGTTTACTGTATTGCTTGGGTATACATTATTAGTAAATTCGTTTGACAGTACCTTAGTAGGATAGATAGTTCTGGTTAATCTATTTCCTTTGTTTACAACGTCTAGGAATAATGGTATAGTATTATCTCTTAGTATTCCACCATCCAAACCTCTGTTGGACAATTCAATAGCAGATATTCTTAAAGCGTTAGTTGGTCTTATATTATAGTCATTGCTCATCGTAGACAGTGGAGTACCGTCTATAGCCATGTGATCAGAAGCGGAGGATGGTACAAATCTATCATCCAAATTACAGCTATCTTGAAAAGCTTTGTTGAAACTGTCTTCCTTGAAAGCTTTGTAAAAACAGTTACCTTTAATGTCCATGCTTAAAGTGTAACCTTCATCTTCTCCAAGGACAGGGTAGCCAATCTGCCATGTTTTTAAAGAAGCATAGTTTATTTCAGGTTCTGTAACATATGTAACAAACTGTTGGTGAGGGTCTTGTTTTGAATAGTCTTGCTCTCCCTTTATTGTAATGTCTTTGTATTTAGCAATCAAATTTCCTGAAGGGTCTTCAAAGCGAATGTTTGTTATATTATATTCAGGAGGTATATCAGAATCATTATTAGATATTGGTGCAGAAGCTCTAATAAATAAGAATGTGTCAAGAGGGGTTATAGATGGTGCAGTGACTTCACACTTATAAACAAAGTCGCCATGAGTATAGATAGAAGATGGAGTAATAAAAGTTTCACTATCATCAGAAACCATGAATCCAGATTTGCCAAATTTTGTTATATTTCCAATAGAAACACCCTCGTCAATACTCTTATATATATCAGTGTTCTCTATTTTCTCATTAACAAAAGATATTCCATTGTTAGAAATATCAATATCTCTAATTGGGTATAGCTTATCAGTAGCTATATAATCATCTATCTTATTTATTTGGTCAAAGTATCCACTCAGCTTTTCAAACTTTTTAGATTTAAGCTCACCAACAATTGCGAACTTGGCACTAAAGTTATTTATAGGTATGCTAGCCCTAGCTATAAACTTAAAGTTTTCCTCTTTATTACGCTTGGTAACTAAACTGTGAATTACTTGAGGACCAGCAGAGTGTACGCTAGTGCTGTTGTTTGAACTCTGAGGTATGTATATAGAAGGGGGAATAGCACTGTCGCCAAACTTCCTATAATCCTCTGAGTTTATATCAAATATAATACTAGATAGATCAGTAACACATCTATGAATTGATACTTTAGTTGTATTAATCCTAACGTTACCAGAACACCTCATGCTCTTAACATATAAACTAGGATCATTAGGATTAAATCCAAACAAATTTGAACCAAAGAAGCCATCAGGGACTACTCCAGTTCCTCTTGGAAAACCTCTATAGATCACAGACATCTTAGCTTTTAGCTTAGACGTACCAGATACTCTCAGTTTTGGTTTGAACAGATTTCTAGCCAAAGCTTTAAACTTGACAGAAGATCCAAGTCTAACCTTGAGACCTTGATTTGGACAGACGCTTGACATATAATATTCCTAAATATAAATTTATCAATTAAGAACCACCGCCACCACCATTAGCTAATGTAGACTGACCTTTAGAAAGCTTGTTGTTGGCTCCCACTTTGTAGGTCTTAATTTCTTTAGCAATAGCATCAATCATTTCATCGCCTACATAACTCTTAAGCTTGTCTAAGACACCTCCACCATTTAGATCAACTGTAACATTCAGTGGTTGGACTTTTATTTCTATGCTAACATTTTCTAATCTCGCTATAGCATTAGTAAACTCACTTGTGAACGATGAGAATATAGTTTGGAAAGAGTTTGTTATTGAAGACAATTCACTCAGTAGGTTTCCACCGTCTTCGTTTTGATTCTGTTCATTCTGGACATTTTGAGGTTGAGTGTTTGACACTATGCTGTGAAGAACAGTTTCTATGCTTATTAATATCTGGTTGGTTTCTCCCAAGTTTAATAAGTCTCCTGTCATTCTCTCCATCGCTCCCATCCCAGAAGATTCTTCTGGTAGCGTACTAGGAATCATACCTTGCATACTCTTCATGAAGTCGTCAACTATTTGACCACCAACACCACCGCCTACCTCTCCTTCAATTCTTTCTATTCTCCCCATACCATCATGGTCTTTTGGAAGTTTACCTGATACGTCTCCGATAAATGGATTACCTGCTGAGAACTGACCATTATCATAAGCACCACCTGTAGTCAACCCCCTTATCTCTTGTTTTGTTTTAAAGCTTACAGAATCAACAGGCACACCTTGTGGAACGCCTTGACCCATTGACTCATCATAGGTTTTAGTAAAGTTAAATAAATCTTGTGGGTTCAACTCAGAAGAAGTTCCTCCCCCACCACAGCAGTTACTAACAGCGTCTAGAATAGCTTTCAGAAGAACGATTGCATCTTTATAGAAGTTTCCAGACAGAGCAATATCGTCACTAGCTTTGCGTTCTGGATTCAAATTAGTATACACATCTGACGCTGCTTGAGTAAGTGCTTTTTCATCAAGTAGTGCTTTTTCTTTATCAGAATCTCCAGCCTCTTTTGCTACCTTAAGATCTTTATCTATACTATCAACTAGAGGTAAGAATGGATTAGTAATTTCTTTTTGAGTATTTATATCAAATTTGCCAGTACCTGCTTCCATCGTCTTGTCAACAGAGGATGCGTAAGCTGTGCTTACATCTTCTGGCTTTTTATTCATCTCATTGGATTGAATAGATGATGCAATCTTTCTGTCATTCTCAAACTTTAAGAAGTTTTCGTCTTCTGATCTTAGCCTACCTCCAGTTTTCTGAGCGTGAGCAATTCTCTTTTGCTGTTGCATTTGAGCATAGTTATTTGATTTTTGATTATCGTAATCACCCTTAGCTAAGAAAGGATTTTCTTGCTTAGTATCAAAACCAAGTGCTACTTCTTTCTTCTCCTCATCGTCTAGTCCAGCTGTGAATTCTTGAGCTGACTTATACTTTTCCTGATCTATAACTCTCTGCTCTTTGTCTTGCATTCTTTGATTAAACTTAGACCCAGCTCCTGAAGCTCCACCAAGTCTACTAAGTTTACCGCTTGCTGTTTCAGACGTTGCAGTTCTTTCTAGCTGAGAATCTTGAGAAGCTGTCAGGCCAAGATTATCTCTAGGCTCCTTATATTCTTCTTGTTCTTCTTTTTTAGCTTCCTGTAATTCTTTTGTTTCTTGTATGGTCGTGCCTTGCTCTTGCAGGGTTTTACCCTCTTGTATTCCTAATGCTTTTCGTGTAGTCTTGTCTAGCTCGCTTTTAGCCTTAGCAGCGTCATTGGCAGACTTCTCCCCGTCAACAGCTTCTTCTGTTGCTTTAGCAATAGCTTCAGGGTTTGCCACAGTCATAGAGCCTAACTCAGAAGGATCGTATTGACCAATATTCTTTACCGCCTCTAAGATTTGTTTTAATATTTCTAGAGTTTGAGAACAACAATCACCAGTATTAGTAGGCTGTTCTTTAGAAGACATAGCCTCAGCAATAGCTTCTTGTTCCTTCTTAGGTAGCTTTTCTTCTTTGCCACTCTCTGACTCTTTTCCAGCTTCGCCTTCAGCAATTTTTCCTTCCATCTCTTTTTCCATTTTCTGTTTGGCAGCTTCTCTCTCTGGATTTACTGGAGCGTTAAAAGCAGAAGCAATGCCTCCACTAGAGGTTCCACCTTCAGTTGATTCTGGAGCAGGAGTTTTGGAAGCTTGCTCTCCGGGAGCTAAAGGTGCTTCAATAGCAGCGGTAGGAACAGAATCAGGAACTGTCGCCTGTTGCTGGGCAATTTTATCACTTACTGGAGCTTCACCAGAAAGCTCATAATTACGATTTAACTGATCACTAAACGGGAAACCTTCACTTGGAGTTACTCTATTATTATCTACAGCATAATCTTGATTACCGCCAAGGCTTCTGTCCTCTGATTCTCTTGCCATTCTATTTGTTTCAGCCTTGTATTCTGGAGTACGCTCTTTAACATCTCCGGGTTGGAACGTGTCGAACATAGACAAGTTATCATCTTCTGTATAGAGTGATTCAATCCCTCTCTCCTTTAACTGTTCAGGAGTAGAGGCAAGGTTGTTAGCTCTCTGATCCTCTAACGAAGTATCTTCCACATTTTGTGCTTCTATCTTGACAGTAGGAGTAGTGATATTAGCTTCGTTTAATCTAGCTTGTTCTTCAGCTTCAGAAGCTTCTCTGTCGGCAGTCATCTGAGCAATCATAGTATCCGGGTCTGGAAGACTGTCTGTAAACTTCTTGCTCTCATCTAATGCGTTTTTAAGTTCTTTATTTGGGTCTTTCTTTTCTTCTTTTGGAATATCAAACATAGTCTGAGTTGGAAGACCAGTTCTATAATCAAACTGACCAGTGCTTTCTTGAGAAGCAGCTTTCTTGTTTTCTTTAACAACTGCCGCTCTTGCTTCTGCTGCCTTGGCTTCATCAGCTCTTGCCTGTCTATTAGCTGTTATAACTTTATCAGAAAAGGCTTGTTGTTTTTTAAGCTCTGCTTCAACCTTGGGTTTACCAGAAGTAAAGACAGTGCCACGTAAGTCTCCACCCTTTTCTCTTCTCTGTTGTGTATTATTGTCAAGAGCTTGTTGTGTATTCTTTAGATTAGATTCTGCTGAAGCAATCTTATCTTTATCTCCAGAAGCTCTAGCCTCTTCTAAATCTAATTTAGCATTAGCATTAGCACCTACAAGATTTCTAACTACTGCATCTAAGCCAGTTTCATCCTTAGTGGCGTTTCGCAAACCCTCTGCCTTCTCAGCAGATTTAGTTGACTCTTCTACAGCTTGTTGCAGGAAGCCTATGGCTTTTACTAATTCAGCACTACCACCAATTACAGCACCACCAGCAGCACCAACAGCAGTTCCAACTCCCGGAATAAAACTTCCAGCAGTAGCACCGATTGCAGCACCTCTTAATACAGATTCGCCAGCAGACATACTAACATCAGTAGTGCTACCAACTTCAGCCTGTGGACCACCAACCAAACCAGACAATGAGCTTGTTACAGAACCACCCATAGTAGGTGTTCCAGTTAGCCCACCTATTAAACCTTTGTAAACAGTGTTTTGATCGTCTAACCCCTTGTCTATGGAAAGATTTCCACGAGTTTCTTCAGTTCTTGCAATACCTGTCCACACTCCTACACCAACATCAGCAACATCTGCAATTGGACCAAGAACAGTCAAGAGATTCTTAAAGCCCTTACTTACATTAGCTCCAGCTTTAGCAGCTTTGCTTGCTTCTACAGCTTCTGGCAATGCGTCCATTGCTGCTTTGCTAGCTGGATTTGTGGCAATGCCATCCTTAGCTCTCAGTCCAGACCCAAAATCAGAGATACCAAGATCAGGCATTTTGACTTCTGGCATACTAATATTTGGAATCTTGGCTTTCAAAGATTCTTTAACAGCCTTTGCAACTTCAGGAACTCCCTTAGCTGCATCCAACCCAGAGTCAATCTTTGATTTAACAGCTTCTGTAACACCGTCTAAAACTTTACTAGCATTAGATTGTTCTTGAACAGGAAGTGGTGGAACAGTACCCTTTGGAGGAACTGGTGGAGGAACAGTAGTCTTTTTGGGAGACGGTGGAGGAACAGCTTGATTTGCAGCAGATGGTGAAGGAGTAGCAGCTTGTAGATCACTTACTTTCTTAGTTGCGTCAGCATATTCATCATAAGCACTACCCATGCCTTTGGGATCAATACCAGTATTCTTTGTGAAATCTGATTGCATGTCTGGGAGGGCGTTTTGTTGATAACCTGACAGTCTTCCAGTGTCAAATGAATTTTGAGATGGCCCTAACTCACCAGACCATTTTGAAAGTATATTATTATATAACTTATCTGGACCAAAACCACTCTTAGCTCCAGATTGAATTAACTTCTTGAGTGAGTCCCCACCTTTATTCTTGGTGATGACTCCCATCTGTTGTTTTCTTAGAAGATCTGTTACACCATCTTGTCCCTGACGAACAGGAGTAAGTATCTCTTCAACGAGCTTGGCTGTATCTTTTCCCTTGTTAGGTTTAACTCTACCTACAATCTTCTTAACTTGAGCTGATAGTTTATTAACGTCAAGATTGTCTACCTCCTGAAGTCTACTTCCAGCAGATGCTTGTTTTGCTTTAGCTGCATCAAGTGCTTTTAAATCATCTGGCGACATAGGTTCTGGTGGAAGAGTAGGATTTTGTGGTCCACGGCTACCAATTACTTGTTCCTGTGCTGCTTTTACGCTTCTTGGAGGTGGTGGTAAAGGTCTATTAGGAACAGGTCCGGGATTTGCAGGTGGAGCATACTGGGATACAGCAGCAGGTGTCTTGGTTGCAGCCTTAGTTGCAGCAGCTGCCTTTGCTGCCTGTTGTGCATTAGCTGGCTTTGCGGCTTGGAGTGTAGATTTAGCTGCATTCTTAACAGCTTTTCCTACTGGGGATAGTGCGTTTTTAACTGCCTTAACTAATGGTTTGGAATCTATTTTCTTGACAACACTAATCATTACAGGATTTTCTGCAACGATACCAGCTAGACTCTTTGAATTAGTATCAGCCTTCTGGGTTTCAGTGTCAAAGTCACCAGTATTAACCACTCTGACATCGCTAACCCCATTGCAGCAACAGTCAGAATGAGACATGCTAGATGTTGAAGATGATTTCATACCGTCAGAACCAGAACCAGAACCAGAACCAGATCCAGAACCTGATTTTGAATCTTTACCACTACTATCTTTGTCACCGCCCTCTTCAGAACTCTTGTCTGTCTCTCCATTTCGAGCTTTAGTATTTGCAACAACTGCTTTCTGAAGAAGATCCATTGATGTAATTAACTGTCTTTCAACAGCAATCTGATCTTCTAAAACTCTTGTTTGTAATTCCTGAGTAGCCGTCATTGTACTAACAATATCCAAAGCCTCTTTGTTCTTATCTTTAACTTCGTCAGATTGTCCAATCCCCTTCCTAGCCATCTCTTCAGCCCTGTCTCTACCAATGCCAGCTCTTGTTAAGCCCTCTGTTCTAGCACTGACATTAACCTCATCAATATCTTTACCATATATATCCTTAACGCCAGACTTTTTCATCTCGTCTAAATTCTTACTAGCTCTTCCATAATCAGTCCTACTAAACCCAGACATTAAGTTAGAGTCTCCTAGTGAGGCAGCAGCCATTGCTCCCTGAGCTGCCATCTCTTCAGCAGCTTGCTCCCAGCTGTTACCAAGAAGTGCGTCAGCAGATTTTTTCTCTGCTGCTTCTTTAGCCTTAATAGCTTTGATTTCACCATCAATTACTTTTAACAACTCTCTCTTAAGAGCTATCTCATCTTTAGTAAAGCTTTCTAAGGCAGCATCTCTTTGTTTGAATTCTTCAGTCTTCAACTCAGCAACAGCTGCTGGGTCTGGGTCTTTTTTAGCAGCTCTTAGTTTGGTATTTCCAATAGCATCAGCTTCGTCTGCCATGAATTTATTTCTAGCCTCAAACTCTTCCCTGCTCCCAGTTGTTAACTTAGGCAGACCTTCTCTTTGATTGCCCTTTTCAAATATTAAGCCCTTTTGTTCTTCAGCACTAAACTTCCTACCACCATACTTTTCTTCTAATCCTCTTGCTTCAATTTCTACATCAAGAGTTTTCTGCCTAGCGTCTATTAATGCTTCTTCTAGTTTTACAAGCTTGTCAACGACCTTCATTCTCTGCTGCTCAATCTTAATCATCTTCTCAAAAGATTCTTTGACCTGCTCTAAGGTCTTTTCTCCAAGCTCTGATAAGACTTTATCCAAGACTGATAGGTTGCCACCCATCAACTCTTTCATGTCGTCGTCATCTAACTCTATGCCAGCAATAGCTTCTTTAATTCTTTGTTTAGTACCGTCGTCAGTATCAGTATTATCTGCAATGGCCTGACCTAACATTGCTTTTCTTTCATTCGCAGTCTTAGATCCACCAACACCCCTGTTAAAATCAGCAAGCATCTTATTTTTAAGATCCACACTAGCATTAGCATAGTTTGCCTGTGCTGAATTAATTGCATCCATATTATCTCTAAATTTATCAACTTGCTCCTTTGTTGCACCCATTCTTAGCATCGCTGCTGTAGCCTGATCCATAGCATTAGCCCAAGCACCATCGCTCATTCCTTGAGCAGCGTTTGTGACACCAGCCTCTAGTGTAGCAAAGGCACTTTCTAGCTGAACAGAGCCACCATCCATGCCTCTTAATAAGTTGTCTTGAGCTACCTCTAGAGCAGTAACGTTAGATTGGAAAGACTGTAAACCTAAGTTAAGAGCTTCAAAAGCTTTTCTTGTTCTTTCAGCTTCTTCTTTGACGTTCTTAAATGCAGTCGCAGTAGCTTGTGATCCCTTTACTAAATCATACAAGGGTTTATTAGTAGCTTCTAGTCTAGCATAAAAATCATCTATGCCTCCACCAGCAGCAGCTACTTGCTGCATCAAAGAGTTCATTGCAGATTGGTTGGCAGATATAAAGCCAGCTTCTCTTTTTTCTTGTTCGTTATTTCTTACCGTTGATTCTTCATTAGCTTTCTTTTGATTGCCCTCAATAGTAGACAAACCAAAGCTAGTACCAAAAAAGGATTTCAAGCCACTGCCAAGACTAGACCAAAAACTTACCACTGCTCTTTGTGCATCCCAATTAGCTTTTGCTACTTCTCTTTGACTTTCTACAACAGCTTGACCAGAAAGAGCTGTAGCAGCAAGCGTATCAGCAATACTCTTAGTTCCAGCTTCAAACTCTTTAAAGGCAACAGAAGCGTCTTCTTCTGCTTTAACTACCTCTTCAGCGGATTTACTTAGTGCAGCGTCTGCTCTTGCTCTAGATATAGCAGCGTTTCTAGCTCTACCCATATCACCATTGAAGAATGATATTGCTTCTCCCAAGGCTCCAAAAAGAGTAACTGAACTCCATAAGCTATCCTGAAGTTGGTTCCAGCCCTGTTCGTCAGACGCTGCCTCACCAGCTGCTTCTACATCTCCATCTTCAATAGCTTTATCTTTCAGAGCTTTAGCATAACTTGCCATAGCACCTGTCACAATTGAAACTCCACCAGCAAGAATAGCGATAGCTGCGACTGCAAGTAGCACCACAGCAGCTAAAGCAGCCAAACCTCCAGCAGACAGCATTGCTGCCACAGCATTGTAAACTAGAGCTACGCCGCTTGAACTTGCAGCAGCTGTATTAGTACCAGTGGCTACTGTGTTAGCAGAATTTGCACCAGTACTAGCAGCGTTGGCAGCAGCCGCAACTTTTGCAGAAGTGCCAAAACCAGTAACACTTTTCAAGCCACTTGAAATACCTTTTCCAAGAGTCTTCATACTTCCTTTAACGTCTTGTGTTGCTGCTGTTATATTATTAAGACCTTTAGCAAGTGCGTCAAAGCCACCAAACTGTGACATAAGGCCAGTAAAAGTAACGAGCTGGGTTACTCCAGCAGCTACGCTGTTAGCGAGATAATCAAAAGCTCCTGAAGATTCATCAATAGTAGGGGTGAGCATGTTTAACCCAGTGGTAAGTATACCAAGAGCTACAACTACTTCTAAGCCACCCTTCTTTCTATTCTCCTCAATATCACCTCCCTCCTTAGTAGCTTTACTCGCACTCTCAGTTGATTCAGTAGCAGTTTGATTAGCATCAGAATATGCTTGTAACTGAGCAATTACGTCTGTAAGAGAAGAAGATAAATTACCAAGAGCAGACTGTAAGCCACTAACATCAATTCCAGCACCACCGCCAGAAGGTACTCCACTAGAACCAGTACCATTACCAAACCTGTGAACAACTCCACCCTTAGCGTACTTGCCAGCCTTGTTCATTCTATGTAAGTTACCATAGCCAATACTCGTTGCAGACTTCTTATTTACTACAAACTCTCCGGGAGTGAGCATTGCTGGAACAGTGTCCGTCCCCTTTGCTGCACCACCACTAGCAAGATATTTTAACCCAGCACCCCCGCCTTGATTCAGAGCCTTGCCTATTGCAGAAGCTATAGCTCCTTGGCTAGGTTTGTTTTTTAATTCCGTAAAAGGCAGGAGGCTTTCACCAAATAGTTTTGTTAATTCAGCTGGTTCAATTTGTGTTATATCAAAAACATCATCTTTAACAGAGTTGTCTCTAGAAATATTACCTGACGCAGCATTTAAGAATGCTTCAAACATGTATCCTTCAATTGAACCAACTGCTGAGTTAGATAATACTTGAGGTAAAGTGTACTGAGGAAAAGGACCAAACTCAGAGCTTTTAAAAGAAGCAACAGCATTATTCATGAGCTTAGGTATTCCACCAACTAGGTCGTCAGTGAATATCTTTTGAGCATCAGGCTTCATTCCATACTGTTTAGCATTTGGAGCTGAAATCCTAGCTCCTTCAGCTAAGTGCGTCTTTGCCTCTTTCCAAGTTTTAATTCCATCGCCTGTTTTTCTATTAACTTGATTTATAATAGATTGCTGTAAATTTTTAGCACCAATAGCTCCATTGCTAGTATTAGCTACCTCAGATACTAAAGACTTTACTCCGGGAGAACCACCTGTCCCCTGAGCATAAGCCAAGCCAAACTCAAACGGGACTTTTACCTCTCTTATTACATATTCTCCTGCCGCTTCTCTCTTTTTCGTTCTCTCTTCTATACCTTTCTCCCGTGTAGCTTTTGCCTTAGCATTAGTTTGTTCCTGTTTTGTCGGGGCTGGTACACCTCCACGAGGAGTGCCTCCAGCATATTTTCTAACAGCTCCACCATTATTCATCTGCGATAAATTTTCAGCACCAATTGATTTAACACTGCTCTTCTTGATTACGAACTCTCCGGGTGTCAACATCGCTGGCACAGTATCACCATTACCAGTTCCCGGAACCATGCCGCCCCTAGCGAAATGTTCTACTTTGCCACCTTCGCTAAAACCAAGACTCTTACCAATTCCCCCCATTACGCCATTGATCTTACCAGCTAATTTAATTCCAGCAAATGCTGTTAGGAGTGGAAGAACTGGACTAAGAGTATCTGCTAGTTTTATTAAGGCACTAGCTAGTGAGAGAACTGTATCAGCCATCATTTGGAAAGAAGTACTAGAACTAAAATTTCTTACTAATTCTAAGAACTCTTCTTTAACTTTAGTGATTTGTATAGCGAGAGCAGCTTGAGCTTTAGCAGCATCTGTAGCTAAACTTCCCGTTCCTTCTTGAGCTGCCTTGAGGGCGTTCTGTGCTACTGTAAACTGTTGGAGCAAAGGAAGTACTTTACCGATCTGTCTAAAACCACCAAGCTGTTCAGCGATTTCAACAAACCTTAAATCTCTTTCTCCTAAACCAGCAAGTGCTTCAGATAGTCTTCTCGTAGCTTCATATGGGCCAACAAACTTACCTTCTATATCAGTAAGCTCTACGCCAAACTGTCTAAGATAATCAATAGTCTCAGGACGTTGTATACGAGTAAAGATAGTACGTAAACCAGTAGCAATACTCTCAGCAGATTCTCGTGTCGTCGCTCTAACACTAGTGAACAACGCAATGAGTTCGTTAAGATCACCACCAGCAGATTTAAACACACCACCAGTTCTACGAATAGCTGCAACCAAGTCACCTGCCTCAACAGCGAACTGACCAGCAACAGCATTCAAAGAACCAAGCTGGGCTTCCAAAGCACCAGCACCTTGACCAAACTGGTTCAAGATAGCAACAGCACCTTCAGCTGTTTGTGATATATTATCAAACGTAGGAGCTAGCTCAGTTCTAGCCAGAGTACCAAGAGCAACCTGAGTCTCTTTGGCAGACAAACCTGTCTGAGCTAAAATTCTAGATACACTTAATAATGAAGTAGAAGATACACCCAAGCTAGTAGACAGGTCAGATACAGTATTAGTGAGCTTGCTTAACCCACCTATACTTTTACCAGTAACCTGAGAAATCTTAACAAGCTCTCTCTCAAAAGCTATAGACTCCTTAATAGCACCACCAAGAGTGTTAGTGAATAAACTAACAGCTCTGGTGGCGATTGCTAAGGCTGAGAATCTTCTGACGGAAGCAGTAAACGACTTACCCATCTTCTGAGCAGCTGACGAAGCTTGATTAGTAGATGTAGTAAGTTGTTGTATCTGCTTATTAGCAGCTGTGGCTCCTTGAACGCTAACATTAGCCTGTATATTATTCAGCTGCGACTGAATACTATTGACTACCTGATTAACGTTCTTTGGTGCTTGTAGGACAATCTCTGCTGTAAGTACGAACTTAGCCATATTTTCTCCTAGTTATGAATAACATTCGCACTGTCAGAGTCTATCCGCTTGCTTTATTCTTCTGTCTCTTCTTCTTCTGCTTCTACTTCTACCTTTGCTTTTGGTGTAGTCTTTTTCTTGACTGCCTTTTTCTTAGGTGTAGGATTGATATCATCCTCATAATCTGCTTGAAGAACTAGCTGTCCCTCGTCAGAAAGTAGGTTGCCATCTCTATCTATCCTATGACCATCGTCATTTACTAGCCAGCCTTTGTCATTTACCAGAGTTCCATCTACGTCTACTCTGTGACCTTCTGTATCAATTAGAGATAGGTCGTCATCTACTAAATTGAACCTTTTGAGGAATTGGTTTTCTGGCAGACTTTCTTCATAGCTCTTATCCAGATTGTACACCATTTCTCCCAGAGCGGCAGCAGCAGAAAAAGCTACTGCATCGTCAGATTTATCTTCATACTCTGACAAACTATTATACACCTTTTCTCCAGATTCATAGTATGTACAGTGAGCCACTAAGAAATTAAATTTAGCATTATCAGAAAGACCCTCAGCGGTATTAGACTCTAGTCCAATTCTCTCAGATATTAACTCTCTAAGCTGGTTTCTCAACCTTCTAAGCTGGATAGCCCTATCCTTACCTTCAGAGACTTTGAGCCTTTTGCCATCAACTCCAAGGGCAATTTCTCTCTCAAGCCTTTGGATTTCAGACGTAATAAGAGCTTGACTATCGTCCTTAGACTTATCCCATATCCCTTGCTTTTTCATAAACTCTGAAAGAGTAAGCTTAGTAAACAAGCCTTCTTTAACAGAGTCGGTCCAAACCTTAGCTCCTAGCTTTTGTGCTTTAGTCAGCAAGCTAGAGGACGGTTTCTTCACAACGATGGAAACTTTACTCCCATCCTCAAGTTCTACTTCAACGTTCTTTTCTTTTTTATTTTCCTTACTCATTTTCTTCTCCTTTAAATGGTCTTACTGGCATAGTTACTGTGTGTCTTTTCCACTCCACCTCATATTGAGATAATTCAACATCTACATTACGCAGCTGATGATTACCTTTGTCTAAGATGTCTGCACGAATTTTCTGGAATACTTCATCCAGAGAAGGCTCCTGATCTATAAGAGGACCAAAATGATCTTCTACTGCACTAACAGCACCAATCATCGTAGTTCTTATTTTCTTTTTCATGTTCTGAGATAGCTTATCTTTTGATTGCTCACGATATCTATCTGATCTTGATCGTCTATATCCACTGTCCATAATAAACTCCATCAATTATTTACCACCAGACCGCTTCCTCATAGCTTCCATAGCTTCGCTATGTCCCCTATCCTGAACGTCTACTAGCTTGGTATAACTCACTTCTTTTTCTTTCATTAACTGTTCATATCTTCTTTGTTTTGTTATCATTGCCTCTGGGTCATTCATAGAGTTAATATTTTCCCTACTAAAACCCTCTTCTTTGTTTACCATTACAAATGTTTCGTCAGCGTCTTTGCTTTTGGTTGAAGACATTTTGTCTTCCAAGTCTTTCTTCTTCTGTTCTCTTTCTCGTTTTCTTCTAGAATATATAAACCAACCATCTAATAAATCATCATCTTCTATAACATCTTCAGAAGGTGGCTCGTAAGCTTCTTGTATATTATCATAAGTATTAGACCATAAGATTAAAGATCTCTGATTAATGTTGATATCCTCATCATCTTTATTAAAAAGTAATTTAAAGTTGACCTTCCTGCTAGACACCCACAGAGACCTCCAAGGCTCTGTTCTGGCTAGTTCTCGTATAATAGTGTCAGAGTACTGACTTTTATTATAAGCCCTAATAAGCACATTAGAGTCCAGCTCAGAGGATATTGGCTTATTTTTGTACAAGCAATGCTTTCTGAGTAAGAACTCTAACCTAGAGGTGTCAGCTATTGCTTCACAGGATTGGGAATGTAGGGCAGCTTCTTTGGAAGCATGTTGAACATACAAAGCTTCTAAGATTCGCAAAGCTCTTCTTTCTTTCTCCAAGAAAGGCTTTTTGGTACGTGCGTTGTACATCTTTAATTTTTTATCATCAATTTTATTTTTATAATGTTTCAATTGATCCTCGTCATCCTGTGTCCACAATCCATTGTCTTTCATATATCCTTGAATGTCAGCGTATGTCATAAGACCATCTTCAAGAGCCTCATCATATGCAGCTGTATACACATGATGAGACTCTATCAATGTTTCTAGCTTATAGGGGAGAATCTTGACTGACCCCTCAAGAAACATCCCCGACCTAATTGACAGTATATAAAATTCCTTTTGCTTGCTATCCATATAATCCTATAAGCTTTGTTTAGATTACCTACTCGTTTTCAGTTGGTTGTAAGTAACATAAGAGTAGGCTGCCGTTGCGTTTCCACCACCAGCGTCACCCCCTGAGTAATTAGTTGAAGTAAGTCTTGCTTTGTCTCCAATTGAAACCAGACCAGCAAAGAAAGGCTTGGTTGTGCAAGATGTTACGTCAGTGTTTTGCTGTGCTGTAAAAGTCAGAGCGTCTGACTCCATAGCTGTAGTTGCCAAGAATTCCCAATCAGTAGTAACTTCAATTGGAAAAGTAGCAGCTCTAAAATATGGACTCTTTGAACTCAACTCAAAGAGATCTTCTCTACCAATATCTACGCTGTAGGATACATTCTGGAGTCTTCGTCCACCATACCCAGTGACATCCTGCCTACGAACGACAAGACCACTTGTGCAGCCAGTTTGACAGCCATCTCCAACTTCTCGACCAACACCTGAGTCCCAAGAAAGTGCATTACCAACAACAGTGCAGTTTTCAGTAGCAAAACCGTCTACTGGGAAGTTGCAACTCCAAGAGCTAACATAACATCCAGTTGCCTTAACAAAGCCTTGTGACGCATATGGAGTAGTGTTGTCATCAGCTACTTGCATGTTTACGTTTGGACGAAAAACAGCTACAGCTGCAACAGCCTCAGATTCTGAAGCCGCAGTACCACCAAAAGATCCATAAAGAGTGCTGCCAGTTGCTGGAAATGCTCTTTCTGCTGAGATCTCTACGTTTGGTACGCCTTCAAGATTTTCGTAAACTTCGAGACAACCAAGCTCGAAGACTTGTTCAAAATCAACTGATGCGTTTACGGAAACCGTTTGGAATCCTGTGTTAACACCGTTAATATCTACTGTTTGTACAGCATAAAATATTCTATTAGACATAAGGGGTTTCTCCTTTAAATGTTAGCTTTATTGAGGGGGTCGTAATATTATACACGAAATTCACTAAAAAGTAGAAGTTATATACTCAGTAGTAAATCTGACAACTCCAGCATGAAGGTTAGAATTTATCATGTCTATAACCTGAACATTTACATCCTTAAGAAGGAAAGAATTGCCGGGAAAATTGGATACTAAATCAGGATATCTCAAGGCTCCAGCCACTGGATATCCATAACTATTAATGGGAAAAGCTCTTGCTTCTGCCATCTTGTTTGTGTCAAACATAGGTATTATACTGTCATTCTGCATAGAGACTATATCAACCAGTTTATTCCTAGTCATATCGTCTTCTGCTATACAGTGAAATAAGACATCTGTTTCTACAAACTGTCCTAAAGCACCTAATTCATAAGGCTTCATAGTTCTTTGAGGAACAATTTCTACTGCTATGGCTGGAAGTTGTATTTGCATTTCTGGGGGTATGCTGACCGATTCCCTATTTGAAGGGTCTAAAGTATTAAAGTAAAATTCTCTGAGCCAAGGGACAGATGTAGCATAAACAACATTAATATACTTATAACTAAATTCAGCCTGAACTTTTGAGTTAAGTGGGATGGGGTTGTCAAATATCACCCTACCATTAAAATAGTCTACATTATGAGCATATGGACCTGTAACATCTGCTGGGTAGAATGTATCGTCAACATACACGCCCTCAATGCCCGGATAGTCGTCATCTGTTCCAACGAGAGGAGGAGCAAAACCACTAGGGTTTACACCACTCTGCCATACCCAGTTTTTGCGAAAACCGTCCCAAGCTTCGCCACCTTCAAATGTACTATTATTAGTAATTTGTAGTAGAGAGTAATCACTCCCACTATACGACTGCTCATTAAGCTCTATATTAAAATAGTTAGCCTTATCTAGTAAGTGCCAATCAAAATACTCAATGAGATTATCTTGTAATTCATTATTAAGAGTCTGATCGTATATATTATTAAAGCCTTTTAAACTCATCGTAGTATATTCGCTATCTCTCTGTTTATTGATCTTTGTTGCTCTGGACCAACCAAAGCTCTAGTCACAAAATTGTCACCTGTAGTTCCTGAGAATTGTGGTGGAACTCTAAACATCCCTGTTTTCTTCATATATCCTTTACCAGACCTACCCATTCCAGAAGCAGGGTAATAGTGATAATTAACAACGATCATAGAGTCACCCCTCTCCAGTAGCCATTGTAGCCAATGTAAGTCTCCACCTTCATATATTGTGTGACCAGTTGGTAATGATAATAAGTTTGCAAATGTGGCAGGTTGGAAGTTAATGCTAATACCACCTTTGCTTAATGTATTGTTTACAGTTTTAAAGTCAACAGAGACTGCACCCATAACAGCGTCTCTTATGCTACCAACAATCATAGACTCTGTACCCTGATACAAGCCAAACATGCCAGCCAGCATTCCACCAGCAAGAGAATCCATCTCTGGTTGCATCATAATCCAACTACCAGCTAGTGATCTCATGGCAGACATGATTTTATACCTGCTGCGTGGTAATATACTATTTAGCTCTTCAGCACACGCTGCGTTAACTTTATTTTGTATAGCATTTATACTGTCTGTTAGCTTGATAGCCATTAAGAAATCCTTTTCCAAAAACATGCAAAATATCTATTCTGCTTTAACCCCATAGGTATGTGTCCACCAACACGCTCAAATTTCATCTCCATAGCGTCTGGCACTCCTTTTTGAACTATCAAGGCTGTCGCAGAAAGTACTTGTTGTAAGTCTTTCATAAACGCTATAGTCTGGATGGCAGCGTTAGGAGCGACTAACGACTCAGTGACCTGCACCCACTGTTTGGAATCCCAGTACACTTTTAGATTTATGTCTGTGAACACCTCTACTTCTCTAATTATAACAGTTCCTCTACCTCTTGTACCCCCAGTGTTTCTCCTGTGATCATTAATGCTATTTATAGGGGGTATATTATTATCTGGAACAGTGACCTCTTCCTTGTCTATAGTTACTAGCTGGCATGGGACTCCAAATATATCAAACGTGGAATCTATGACCTCATAGTATTTATCAAAAACAGAATCAGGTATATTTAATGCCATTGTTAAATCTTACGTATAGTTAGAGTAGAGTAGTTATATAGCACACCTCCACTGGCTTCTACATATATCTTGTCTCCAGCTTCTACAGGAACAGTCCACGTTCTAGAGCTAGCACCTATGTCACCATTGTTTGCTCCGGGAACCATGCCATCTAGATAGTTGGTAATTGTATTAGCTTGACTACCGCTAGTTACCACTCTATACATTGGCTCATGAAGACTAACCCCATGGTCGTGCTTGCCAGCCATCTCAGCTGTAACCAGATAAGCACCATTGTCAGGCACTGTGTAGGTGTATTCTGAAGAATCCCAATCTCCAGATTGCGACTCAGACTCTACATGCGTAAATGGAAACTTAGTTGGCGTGGCAATTGAGAAGTAATTATTTATATGGCTAGGAACATCGCTATCTCCTCTAACAGTGCAGTACCTAGGACTTGTAGCTGCTAAAACCATATCATCTACCCTGCCTGAAGTTGCCACTTCAAAGTCAGCGAAAGAAGTTTCATACGTAGCTATGTGAGCGTCTAAGTTGTCCTGAACCCCACTAGCATAAAGAATAGCATCCCCAGAAGCATTAGCCACAGTGCTGTCAATATAAGCTATCATGTTTACAGAGTTAACTAATAAAGCGTCTACAGAAACAAAGATTTCTTCCAGCTCTGTAATGGGGAGGTCGTCTACGACCAAGCTTCTAAACAATGGATAATCTTCTTCACAAGAAGGATCGCAATCATCTATTGGACCACACCACACAGTGTGTGCGTCTTGCTTTTGTAGTAGGATGTATTGATTTACATCGCCACTAACCTGAATTACATCATGAGAGTTTGTCTGATTGCTTGGTAAGAACTGAGCGTCTGTCTCATTTGGAGTAAAGTGTACAAACTGAGTGCCACCTTGATATGGTATGCTAGATAGATTAAAGTCAGCATTAGCACCATTATTATTTTGGAAGTATACGCCAGTGGGGCCAACGTAATAACCAGAAGCTCTTACTCTGCTGGAGTAGTCAGAACTGCTACCACCCAAGTCTACACCATAGAAGTGATTGGGCTGATCAATACCAAGAGACTTCAGCGAGCTATCGTATGTAAACTCAGAAAAGTAATTAAGTATATTTTCAGAATCCCAAACTGCCACGCCTTTTCTTTCTGGAACATTTAAACTTGGAAGTCCAGAACCCATCATTACAGAGTGAGTAGCTGGATAAGTAATGAATACTTCTTTGACACCCGGAGAGAAACTAACCATACTATCATTCAGATTGCTACTCCTGAATGGATATCTCTCTAACTCATCATATGTGATGGAGTCGTTAGGGTCAAAGTCTGCTCTCTTAAAAATACCAGAGCCAACTTCATAGTCAGAACCATCTGTAACTGCGTAAAAAACCACCTCATTATGCTCATAGAATCTGCCTAAAGGGCTGAACCCATCAGCTGCACCAGCCAAGGCGAAGCTTGCAGATAGCCCTTGAGAATAGGTGATTTCTTTCACTCTGTCAAAAAGACGTATTTCGTTTTGATCACTCACTATAAAGCTCCTTGGTTATTATGGTGCATACCTGACTACTACTGAACTTTCAGGAGCAACTCCAGAAGCTACCCCAAATACCATGAGGTCGTTAACTTCAGCGTCTCTAAAAGCATTGGTATCATCTTGTACATAGTATGTTACGTAGTCTGAATTTCTGACAACGCAAGATACTGTATTCTGATCAAAATCGCCACCGCTTGCATTACTCTGTCTAGCATTGCTAGTGCCAATAGCACAGATATTTACGCCAGTAGTATCAGCAGAGTCAAACAGTCCGGGCTTAAAGTAGATCTTAAATTTACCAGCTACTGGTTGACCATTCTCTTGAACTCTTTCAATCATGCTGATTTTGTAAGAAGAGTTGACAGTGACTGTGCTTGACTCACTACCTCCGTCAATTGAGTTAAAGCTAACCCAAGCCATAGCTGTTGATTTTCCAGTTTTAATATCTGAGTTATCTGAGTCAAACTTTAGATAACTATCTTCACCAACGTGAACGATTTCTTCTGATGCAGAAACCTGCTCAAACTGAAAGCCATGACCACTTGAAGTAGCGATACCATCATTGTTGATCCAGTTTGTGCCAAGGCCAAGATTAGCACCCATATTTCTAACACCATTAACGTTGAGGTACTGTGGGTGATCATCATTAGCTGCTAAGTTTGCTAGGTCATTATGATTAATACCAGTTGGTCCGGGATAAGCATGAACCTGTAGTTCTCCACCAGCGATATCATTCTGAAACTGAATGCCGCTCTCTACAATGATTACTCCACCATCTTCAGTATTGCTGACAGTATCTACCGTTGTCTTGAGATACAGATTACTTATGAACTGAGTTCCTACAGATTCCCAATCTCCACTAGCAATAATGTATGGAATAGACTCAGCTATATTAGCCATATTCTCTCTAACATCTCTAGCACTAATAAGTCCAGCATTGTTATCTGCTAAAGACGTATCAATGTCGTAAAGCAATGTGTTTGGGGTGTTTGGGGTTCCAACTTCTTTACGTGCCATGTGTTTCTCCTTTAATATTGAAAATAGCCACCACGGTGGTTTGAATCTGAATAAGACCTTCTAACAAAGTCACTACCCGGACTATATGGTCCTAGTATGGCATGTCCAGCCAAGCTATTGCCAGCCTTGTAGTCTAATAGTAATTGATCGTATTTAGCACACATATCTTTATAAAGAATGTTTAAAGTGCCAGTGACTCCCCTCAAGTCAATAGATGAGGGACCATCCTTGACCGCTATGGCGTTTCCAGCCTCTGCCCTTATCTCACCACCCAGCATTACGCAGGCAGCTTTGAGGCTGACCAGAGATATGAAGTCGTCATCTTTTGTGAGAGCGTCTGTAGGATCAGGGTCAAGGGTGCAAGTCTCTACGTTTATAGTGTATTCTTCATTTAAGTCTGTTTCTGTAGTAAGCATTTGAGCAGCTACTAAGATTGTAGTTTCCATCCTTCTAGGGGAATACTTATAATTTGATGGATCAACATCACTAATTAAGTATCTTACCATCGTAGAAATTTGACCTTGCCAAGACATATATCACCTATAGGTTGCAGTGTACTTTAAAAGTATAAATATCTGTATAGTAAGTTCCAGCTGGTAAATGTACTGTGACTTGCATCTTGTAAGTCCCAGCTTGATCTAAGTCTCCACCCTGAGTGGTATAATATATCTTACCATCCGTGCCATCAGAGTCTAAGACTCCGTTCTGAGTTAATACCACATCGTCTGGTTTTCTAAACTTTATTAAAATAGCACTAGCAGCAGACACATCTACCACAGAGCCATCATCTTTAATGGTCACTAAAAATTTAGTTCCAATGTCGTTTACGTGTATTTCGCTAGCCATATTATCTCTTTAGTGTTATATCTGAGACTTGCTGTATTGATAATGTAATATCTAAGACTGTCATAGTACTAATATAGACTCCTTCTGTAGAGCTAAATCCAAGGAGATTAAGCCCTGTATATTACCATCTATAGACTCGTCCTCTTGTATATGCAGAACTATACTAAATACTTCACCATTATACGTAGCAATCTCACCGCCTAGAGATGAGAGTGCTGATAAGCTCCAGAAGCCAAACATGTTTTACCTCGTATAGTTATACACTATTCTGGCGTTGGAGGTGCAGCAATAACGCCATTCATTACTCCTAATTTATAAGCATACCCCAAAAGTGCCTGCATAGCCATGTCAAGGTCTGAGTCTGTAACTGAGGTTTCTAGCATATTGGGGATTCTGAGCCAAATATCGTTAGATGAATCCCACATTTCTGCAATCAGTACGTCATTGCCCTCTTCATCCTGCTCGCCAGTTGGGAACATTCCATATTTGGTCATCTTGACCTCTCCATTAACATCACCATTTGGGTCTGGACCAACGATGATAATTTCTTTAATCCAGATTCTGTCATAGACTTTTTCTGGAATTACTGTATTTTCACTAGCTGGGAACACAGGCAATTGTGGTATCACCATTGGTTCTACTACTGGGTTTTCGTCTGGCATAATTAGTCTCTCTTTCTCATTAAATTAACTTGGTGAAATAGAATCTGCTATCTTAACAATTGTAGTTGATGTCGTTTCTGTCTCTACTGTTTCGCCACCGTCTGCTTGATACAGCCATATGGCTACCTTTACTTTGTCATTCGCAGATAAAACCTCTGTCAGTGTCAAAGTCAATACGCCCCTATCTCCTAAGCTTGTACCTCTAGCGTACGAGTAATCCGCAGTACCCCATATTACCTCGTCATTTACCTCAATTGCAGCACTTGCTGTGGCTCTACCAACACCATTGTTTATCCAACCAATTTTAACATCAATCGTGTAAACACCAGCATCAAATACGTATAAAGTCTGATCGTCAGTAAGTGAAAACTTTGGAGTAGCCCAATAAACTTTTGGACCCATAGGAACATACGCAGGGTTTGCACTTGTATTGCTACTGAAGGTTACATTAATAGGGTTTGTAGGGACACCCATCCAATTACTAAGACGGGCCGCTGTTATTGCACCAGTGCCAGCAGCAGAACCACCTCCTGATCCACCACCAGCAGCCCAAGATACTTGACCACTACCATCTGTGGTAAGTACCTGACCATTAGTACCATCAGCTGTTGGTAGGGTGTAGCTCTGATTAATAGTTAATGCACCTGTATCTGTATTAATCTTAAACGTCTCAACTGGAGTTGATCGGAAACCTGAATAATTATTAAACTGTATATTATCAGAGTTAAAGGTAAAACCATTTCTCATAGCAAGAGTAGGATCGTTTAATGTAGGATTACTGCTGAATTTAATAGTCATGCCTGATGAATTAGGTTCTATTCTCAAGTCATTTACTTGATTAACACTATAACCTGCACCTGTAAGTGGATATCCTTTAAATCTTGCACAATATGACTGTATCATGTCAGGTGCTTGAACATACAATCCTCCGTACAGGTCTGTGCCAGCATCACTTTGAGGAGAGAAACCCGACTTTCCTTTTCTAACTTGGAAGTTACCATCAACATCAAATCTTGCAACGTAT
>Ga0233444_10000588_pt1 | contig 46424 bp, 49 predicted proteins | sample SI_124_October20_6_FD_182792 | JGI IMG/M metagenome (GOLD analysis project Ga0233444, IMG submission 182792) | Seawater microbial communities from Saanich Inlet, British Columbia, Canada - SI_124_October2016_10_MG | ecosystem: Environmental > Aquatic > Marine > Inlet | place: Canada: British... | reverse complement strand
CCCTTCTTTCTTAGAGTAGACAAATCTTAACTTTCCAAGTTATTAGCGATGCCGCGTAAGCCTAGATTTATTATTCCTGGTATTCCCGTTCATGTAGTCCAGCGTGGACATAATCGTTCTGCGGTCTTTTTTGAAGATGAGGATTATCTAGCCTATGTGGGCTGGCTTAAACAGGCGGCTTCTCGCTATTCTTGTCATGTGCATGCTTATGTGTTGATGACAAATCATATTCATATCCTCGCGACGCCAGAAGATAATGAGGGCATTACTCGGATGATGCAATATATTGGCCGCTGCTATGTACCTTATATTAATAACAAATATGACCGTAGTGGCTCGCTGTGGGAAGGCCGCTATAAGGCCAGCTTGGTGCAAGAAGAAGCTTATTTGTTGCGATGTATGCGATATATTGAGTTGAATCCTGTCCGTGCTGGCATGGTATCTAGGCCGGGTGACTATATTTGGTCTAGCCATCACAGTAATGCTTATGACGGTGAGGAACGAGAGGGCTTTTTAAGTCGGCATGCTATTTATCAGGAGTTGGCTGATGGTGAGGCCTTGCGCCAAGCGGCTTATTTAGCCTTGTTTGAGTCGGTTGAGTCGGTTGAGTCGGATGAAGCCTTGAAGCAAATTAATGCGTGTTGGCAGACCGGTGTGCCACTCGGTGATAGCCGCTTTAAGGCTGAGGTTGAATCTATTCTCGGTCGAAAAGTTGGCCATAGTCGGCGGGGTAGGCCAAGTCAAAGCTGAAGAGATAAAACTAAAAAGGTTGTGATCCTTTTGCTTTTTATAATGACTTTAGTTTTGCACTCATTTTATGAAAGAACTTGTGCTTTTTACTCGCGGCTTCACTGGCTAGGAAATTCACTTGGATGGCGTTACGTGTCCCTTCAAAAGAAGGGTAGCCGTGCCAGCAATTATCGGTGACTTTAAAGGCAATCATACAGCCGGCAGTTGGGTTCACTTCTTCGGCGATGTCATCCATGTTATCGCTATTGAGAATCCGTAACTTTCCAGTTTCGGCCGTCCAATCCTCGTTGAAATAGATCAGAATGGTGAGGAGTTTGGTTTTTGAGTCGGTATGAACACGGCCATCTTTGCTGCGAGAGAAACCACGGTAGGTCAGCATGATCGGTGATGTCATGACATTGACATTAAACTTTTCAGATAAGGCTTGGCGAAAGTCTACTGAGTCAAGGGCTTGGTGGAGTGCCTCGTAATTATCACTTAGCTCAAGATCTTCTTTGTTGAAGCTGCCGCCTCGGGCAATACTTGGAAACTCCTTGATGAGTTGGGGGAGCTTGTCCTCTAACATCGATTGCTCGATAGAGAAATAGGGGAACGGTTCAGTTTTGAGTGGGGTTTTGTTGAGTAAGTCGATATTAATCATAATTTTTCGGCGTCATGTTACTGTTTTATAACATCAGTTTACGCTTTTCTGCATTGGCTGGCATTATTCTTTTGTTGTTTTGGCTTCTTTGAGTAGCTGGTTTGCGAAGCGTTTGACTTGCAGATCGTATAGGGCTAGTTGGTCGCCGGTTCTGATGGCTGCAGAGGCAAGACTGCCGATGACCATTAATAAGACGACAACAATACCCCATGCTAAGAAGTAAGTGACTTTGAGTGGCGGGTTTGCTTTTATTGTGGTGTTAGCGTCACTTTTGAGTTGTTTGGGTATCGCTTTGCTTGCCGTGATGGTTGTCAGTACGGCGTCGAGGTTAGAGCCATGTTCGATGGCATCGGCAAAGCGTTCTATCCGTTGTGGTTCTTCATAGAGGTGCCAAGCCTCTAATATGACTTTGATGCCGATATATAAGCCGACAAGTAAGACGACGAGGCCGAGGGTTCTGACAATAATGGAGAGAATGTCTGTCGTGTTGGTATTGTCCATTATTAACCCTGTTTTCGATATGCGTTAAGAATAGGTTAACTTTAACATGAATGTTTGTTTGGATAAAAAAAGGGCGGTTCGAATAACGAACCGCCCTTTTTGTTGCTTTTAAAAACGTGAGTTGTTGATTAACTATTAGTGAATTCTGGGTATGCTTCCATACCACATTCGCTTATATCAACACCGGCGTACTCTTCTTCTTCTGTGACGCGGATACCCATAACCATTTTTAAGACTGCCCAGACAATAAAGCTAGTTACAAACACCCATACAAAGATGGTTGCAGCACCGACTAATTGACCAGTAAAGCTTGCATCGCTGTTAGTTAATGGCACGGCTAATAAGCCCCATAAACCGACGACACCATGGACTGAGATAGCACCTACTGGATCATCCATTTTGAATTTATCCATTGCGATGATTGAGAAGACAACCAAGACACCGCCAGCTGCACCGATTAATGTTGCAACTAAAGGTGACGGTGTATCAGGACCCGCAGTGATAGCAACAAGACCTGCTAAAGCACCATTCAAAATCATGGTTAAATCAGCCTTACCAAATAAGATTTTAGCGATGATCAAAGCACCAATAACACCACCAGCTGCAGCAGCATTGGTATTTAGAAACACCATTGCAACGGCGTTGGCACTGGCCATATCACCCAGTTTTAAAACTGAACCACCATTGAAACCGAACCAACCCATCCATAAGATGAATGTGCCTAGTGTAGCTAAAGGTAGGTTAGCACCTGGGATAGGTTTAACTTCACCATTAGCGCCGTATTTACCTTTACGTGCACCTAATAAGATAACACCTGCAAGCGCTGCTGCTGCACCGGCCATATGGACGATACCTGAGCCTGCAAAATCAAGGAAACCAAAATCATCACCTAATGAATATAGGCCAAAGACTGAGTTACCGCCCCATGTCCATGAACCTTCCATTGGGTAGATGAAAGCTGTCATAACAACAGCAAAGAAAGCAAAAGCGCTGAGTTTCATTCTTTCAGCAACGGCACCGGATACGATTGACATCGCAGTGGCAACGAAAACAACTTGGAAGAAGAAATCAGATGCGCCTGAGTAAACAGAACCGCCATCAAAACCGGCTTCTGCAGATGCAGCTAATGCATCAGCAACTAAAGTGTCACCACCATCGATACCAGCAAGGAATACACCGCCGCCGTACATGATGTCGTAACCGACAACAAGATAAGCAGTAGAGGCGATTGCGAATAATAAGACATTCTTTGTTAAAATTTCAGTTGTATTTTTGGCTCGGACAAGGCCTGCTTCTAACATTGAAAAGCCCGCTGCCATCCACATTACTAATGCACCACAAACTAGAAAATAGAATGTGTCCATAGCATACTGGAGTTGGAAAATTTGGTTCTCCATTACATTATCTCCTAATTAATTAAAGTGCTTCGGGGCCGGTTTCGCCTGTGCGAATCCGAACCACTTGCTCTAGTGGGTAAACGAAAATTTTGCCATCACCAATTTTGCCAGTGTTAGCGCCTTTTGTGACTGCTTCGATAACTTGCTCAACTAAGTCATCGTCAACAGCGATTTCAAGTTTCAATTTAGGTAAAAAATCTACGACGTATTCCGCGCCGCGATAAAGTTCTGTATGCCCTTTTTGACGACCGAAACCTTTGACTTCAGAAACGGTTAAACCTTGTACACCGATTTCTGATAGAGATTCACGGACATCGTCCAGTTTGAAGGGCTTTATTATTGCTACAACTTGTTTCATAAGTTATTCCTTCGTTGTAAAAGGGCTGCTTGCCCTATAGTTGGGTAAGCAGCCGTATAATTGCTTATAGAGATTTTGAGACTGTGAAAATGACACGACCATCAGCAAGATCTTCGCCGTAGAAGTCTTCGCCATCACTGTCTGAATCGGTGTAAGTTAAGTCCCAGCCAAAGCCGACAAGTTCAGTTGATAATCCAATGCGGTAATCTGAAGGGCTATCTTCAGAAACGTCATCGTCATAATCGTAGTAGCCGTATCCTGCGCTTAAAGCAAGACCCATTGGTAGGTCATAGTCGAAGCCTAATGAGTAATAAGTACCCGTTTCGCCACTGGCGTAAACATCACCTGAATGTGCGACACTGACACTGAAGTAGCTATAGCCAAGAGAAGCATAAAGCTCATTCCAGTTGTAACTTTCACCAGGGTAGATATAACGTAACAAACCAACATCGTAGCTAATACCTGTGTCACCAATCTCGTTGGCATAACCTGCGTAAATATCAATTTCGATGCTTGTGTCGTCACCAAAGTTGACGTTTGAAGCCCATGTACCAGCGTATAAGCCGCTAGCATGACCGTAGTCAAAGCTACCAGAGATGGCAGGTTTGTTATCATTTTGGCTGTAACCACGCCAGACATAATCAGATGATAATGCAACGCTAGCACTGGTTGAGTGTTGACCGTTTTCGCTTTCCCATGCCATCGCTGAAGAAGCGGCAAATAATGTGCTCGCTGCTAGACAGAGTGTAGAGAGTTTTTTCATTTTCATTTTTCATCCCCTAGGAAGTTATAAAGTTAGCGTTTGAATACGTTTCGCTATCAGGTAGCGGGTAAGTAAATTCAGACTGACTGCTTTATTGCATTATGCGGGCCAAAAAAATAATATGTTTTAAATCAATTAGTTATCATGTTTTTGTTGGTGTGGTCCATTGGGATTTGGATCATGTTGGTGCGTTGTTATTTTACTTTGCGTTATATAAGTGCGGAAGAATTGAGTGGCCGTGGTTGTTTTGCGACAGAATAAGTGCGGCTATGATTAAGTGTTGTTTTAAAGCAACTAGATTTGTGTTGAAGAGTAAATGTTGGGGGGATGCGTTTTGAAGCAGTTGATGTGCTGTTATTTGGAGCAAAAAAAAGCCGCTAATCATTTCTGATTAGCGGCTTTTTTAGTTAAAACTAAATCAGTATTAACTTATAGAGATTTAGAAATAGTGAAAACAAAGCGAGAATCAGTTAAGTTGTTGTTACCAACAAAATCTTCTGCATCGCTAAGTGTTTTGTAGTAGGTAAGGTCAAAATCAAAACCTACTAGGTTTTTGCTGACACCAAGATTGTAATCTTGAAGTGTGTCATCATTAATATCATCATCTAGATCGTAGAATGCATAGTTAGCATGGAAGTCAATATCCATTGGTAAACCGTGGTTGAAGCCTAGTAAATAGTGCGTGCCACTTTCACTTCTAGCTAATGCATCTCCAGAATGAGATACCTTAAGGCTGAAGTGACTGTAGCTTAAACCAAGGTAGGCTTCATTCCAGTTGGCACCGTCAGTACCTGGGAAAGCGTAACGAAGTACACCGACGTCAAAACCCATACCATCAATACCAGCAACCTCGCCAGCATAGCCAGCGTAATAGTTAAGCTCTAGGTGTGCTGCATCCATGCCGATGTCATAATTAACGTTTGAGCCCCAAATACCAGCATATATGCCTGATGCATGACCGACATCGAAGCTACCAGAGATAGCTGGTTCGCTGTCAGTTTGTGAGGCACCACGCCACATGTAATCACTGCCTAATGCAACACTTGCACTTGTGTTAAATTGGCCATCAGCACTTTCCCAAGCCATTGCTGATGTTGCTGTAAATGCGCTTGCTGCTAAGATTAGCGCTGAGAGTTGTTTCAATTTCATGTTTCCCGTCTCCTGGAAGTATCAAATAAATGTTTGACTGCACTATTGTTGTAAACTAACAACGATATGACATCGCTGTTAGCCTTAAAATTGTCTTTTAATTTGCAGTTAAAACAAGACAATATGCCGCTATTCTAACGACAATTAGCATCATGAGCCAGTATTTGATGGCTTGAATTGAGCGAAATGTCTGTTTTTTCCACATTTTTGAGAGTTTTGTATGATTTATCCAACAATTGACCCGGTTGCATTATCTTTAGGCCCTTTGCAGGTGCATTGGTACGGATTAATGTATTTGTTTGGTTTTGTGGGTGCTTGGTGGCTGGGTCGCGTTCGAGCAACGCGCTATGGCTGGACGGCGGAAGAGGTCGAAGATCTTTTATTTTATGGTGCAATTGGTGTGATTGTTGGTGGACGCGTCGGTTACTCCATATTTTATGATTTTCCGGCGCTTATAGATAACCCGCTTAATTTATTTAAGGTTTGGCAAGGTGGGATGTCATTCCATGGGGGCCTGTTAGGTGTGTTAACGGCGTTTGCTTTCTTTTCACGTAAAACCGGGAAATCGTACTTCACAATCAGTGATTTTATTGCACCTATGGTGCCAATAGGGTTATTTTTTGGTCGAATAGGTAACTTCATCAATGGTGAGCTGTGGGGTAAGGTGAGCGATGTGCCGTGGGCGATGGTATTTCCGGGCGGCGGTCCGCTAGCAAGACATCCTTCACAACTCTATCAAGCCGCTTTGGAAGGCCTTTTGTTGTTTATTATCCTGTGGTGGTATTCGGCAAAGCCAAAACCAATCGGGGCTGTGTCGGGTTTATTCTTGCTTGGTTACGGCGTATTCCGTTTTCTGGCCGAATTCGTTCGTATTCCTGATCAGCAATATGGTTATTTATTCTTAGATTGGATCACGATGGGGCAGATTTTGTCGCTGCCTATGATTGTGATGGGGCTGTTTTTTATGGTGCGAGCCTACCGCAAACCTAATTAAGTGCTAATTAAATAGCATTGTTGCTCGGAATGAGAATTTCGAAAATTAAGACGCGTTTTAAGCCGATGACACAAACTACTCATCGTTTTTATGCAAAAAAATCTCATTATGTCAGCAGCTTAGTTCTGCTTAGGAATATTGTTCGAGTTTGTTCTTTTAATTAATAAAGCCGTTATCTCGTGTTAAAATTAGCGATTAATTGGTGATAGATACTGCGTGGGTTAGGAATATGGGTTATCAAGAGCATTACGATGTCATTATCGTTGGCGGCGGCCACGCGGGTACGGAGGCTGCTTTAGCTTCTGCACGTCAAGGTGTTAAGACGCTGTTGTTGACGCAAAATATTGAGACCTTAGGCCAGATGAGTTGCAACCCGGCTATTGGTGGTATTGGTAAAGGCCATCTAGTTAAAGAGATTGATGCGTTGGGTGGCATCATGGCTCAGGCTGCGGACCGAGGCGGTATTCAGTTTCGTATTTTGAACGCAAGTAAAGGCCCAGCTGTTAGGGCAACACGAGCCCAAGCAGATCGTGTTCGTTATAAAGCAGCAGTTCGGGCGGCATTAGAATCACAAGAGAACCTGTATTTGTTTCAACAAACGGTTGAGGATTTGGTCGTGGAAAATGATCGGGTCGTTGGCGTGGTGACGCAAATTGGCCTTCGCTTTTCGGCAAAAGCGGTTGTGATAACGGTTGGGACTTTCTTAGGTGGTTTGATTCATATTGGTATGAAAAACCATGGGGGTGGCCGTGCAGGTGATCCGGCATCGATTGGTTTAGCTGAACGATTACGGGCGCTTCCCTTTCGTGTTGATCGTTTAAAAACGGGCACACCACCTCGTATTGCAACACAAAGTATTGATTATTCGCAGCTGATTGAGCAGCCGGGTGATACACCAACACCCGTATTTTCATTTTTAGGTGATGTGTGGCATCATCCAGCGCAAATCTCTTGTCATATTACTCACACGAATGAAGCAACGCATGATGTGATTCGAGCTAATTTGGATCGGTCACCAATGTATAGCGGTGAAATTGAGGGGATAGGCCCACGTTATTGTCCTTCTATAGAAGATAAAGTGGTCCGTTTCGCAGATAGAACATCGCATCAAATTTTTCTTGAGCCTGAAGGCTTAAATTGTGGCGAGGTCTATCCTAATGGGATATCGACCAGTCTGCCGTTTGATGTGCAATATGAGATTGTCCGGTCGATGAAGGGCTTGGAAAATGCCCACATCACACGACCTGGGTATGCAATTGAGTATGATTATTTCGACCCACGTGATTTGCAACCATGGTTAGAAACAAAATATATGGCGGGTTTGTTCTTTGCCGGTCAAATCAATGGGACCACCGGTTATGAAGAAGCGGCGGCACAAGGTTTGATTGCGGGCTTGAATGCGGGTTTGCAAGTACGTGAAAAGGCCCAATGGTCGCCACGGCGTGATGAAGCGTATATAGGTGTGATGATTGATGATTTGATTACATCAGGCACGCAAGAGCCTTATAGGATGTTTACGAGTCGTGCTGAATACCGTTTATTATTGCGCGAAGACAATGCTGATTTAAGGCTGACGCCGACAGGCCGTGAATTGGGTTTGGTGAATGACAAACGTTGGGCGGTCTTTAATCAGAAGCAAGAAGCGGTGACGGCAGAAATTGCTCGATTGGAAGCGGTGATGTTTAGCCCGGAGAAAACCGATCAAGTTGTCGCTGAATCGGTGTTGGGAGAACCGTTAAAGAAAGCGAGTACGGCGATGGATTTATTACGTCGTCCAATTGTGGATTATGCCGGTTTGTTGACATTGTTAGGTGAAGAACAAACTGTTGAGCATGACGTGGCTGAACAGGTTGTGATTAGAACCAAATATGCCGGGTACATTAATCGGCAGCAAAATGAAATTGATCGTTTACAACGCCATGAAACAACAGAACTACCGGATAATATTAATTACGGTAATGTCCGCGGATTGTCTAACGAAGTCAGAGAAAAACTGGCTAATGTAAGACCCAATAGTTTAGGTCAAGCATCTCGGATATCAGGTGTGACACCAGCCGCTGTGTCTCTATTACTAGTGCACTTGAAGCGTGATCACGATGAGCCACAAAGCCATGGCGAAGCCAGTTAATGGCGACAACATTGCTGGAACAAATACAACAAGGTTGTGATGAATTAGGCTTGACGTTATCTGAGCAACAGCAGCAGCACTTACTGGGTTATGTTTTGTTATTGGATAAGTGGAATAAGGTTTATAACTTAACGTCTGTCCGCAATATTGATGAGATGGTCAGTCGCCATTTATTGGATAGTTTGTCTATCTTGCCTTACCTTTCAGGCGTGAGCTTATTAGATGTTGGATCGGGAGGCGGTTTACCGGGTATCCCTATCTCGATCGCGCGACCTGACTTGGCAGTGACGTTATTAGATAGTAATTCTAAAAAAACACGGTTTTTGCAACAGGTTAAGGCCGAATTAGGTTTGGATAATGTGACTGTGGTCCATGCGCGTATTGAGCAGGCTGATTTGCCGCAGTATGAGATGGTCACTGCGCGTGCCTTTTCGACGATTGGGGATATTATTGATTTAACCGGCGGACACTGCCATGATGCGGGCAAGTTGTTGCTAATGAAAGGCGTCTATCCAGAGTCAGAATTAGGCGCGTTAGGAAATGATTTTTCTCTTGGTTCAATTCATGTTTTAGATGTCCCAGGTTCAGATGGACAACGGCATTTGGTTGAGCTGGTAAAAGGCTAGCGTAATTTTCAAAACAGAAGGTTGTTTGAATGGGTAATATTTTTGCTGTAACAAATCAAAAAGGCGGGGTCGGTAAAACGACGACAACCGTTAATTTGGCAGCATCGTTGGCTGAAAATGCCAAAAAAGTATTACTGATTGATTTGGATCCACAGGGTAATGCGACGACGGGTTGTGGAGTGGGTAAGGCGACCCTAGAAAAGAGTAGTTATGATGTGCTGATGGGTGAAGCCAAAGCGGCTGACGTGATCGTGAAGCGCGATGATTTTTCTTTTGATGTGATTCCAACAAATGCTGACTTAACTGCAGCAGAAATCGAGTTGCTTGACGAGAAGCAGCGTGAACATCGTTTACGGCTTGCTTTGGAACCGATTCGCGTCGATTATGACTATATTCTAATCGATTGCCCCCCTTCGTTGAGCATGTTGACCTTGAATGCCTTGGTGGCATCGAAGGGCGTCATTATCCCGATTCAATGTGAATATTATGCTTTGGAAGGTTTATCCTCATTATTGAAAACAGTTGAGCGAGTGAAACAACGAGCGAATCCAACGTTGGAAGTCACAGGCTTAGTCAGAACCATGTTTGATGCCAGAAATAATTTAGCCAATCAGGTGTCTCGACAGTTGATTAATCACTTTGATAAAAAAGTTTTTCATTCGATTATCCCAAGAAATGTCCGTTTGGCTGAAGCGCCGAGTCATGGCATTCCCGTGGTAAGCTATGATCGTTCATCACGTGGTTCAATTGCTTATATGGCATTGGCCAGTGAATTTATGCGACGAGAAAAAAGTTAAGGTTTCAAGTCTAGGTAGGGTGCAATGGCGACTAAAAAAAGAGGGTTAGGGAGAGGGCTTGATGCTTTGCTGGCAGATGTTGACCATCAAGATGGCAGCATCAGCGATAGTTTGCAGTATTTCCCACTTGATAAAATTCAGCCTGGCAAATATCAGCCACGGGTCGATATGTCTCAAGAATCTCTTGATGAATTAGCGGACTCTATTCGTGCACAAGGCTTGGTGCAGCCGATCGTAGTCAGACCGACTGATGGTGGTCATTATGAAATTATTGCCGGTGAGCGTCGCTGGCGGGCATGTAAGCTGGCAGGATTAGAGTCGATTCCTGCCCTGGTAAGAGATGTACCTGATCGTGCCGCGATCGCTATGGCATTGATTGAAAATATTCAGCGTGAAAATTTGAACCCGATGGAAGAGGCCAATGCGCTTCACCGATTACGCGAAGAGTTTTCGATGACGCATCAAGAAGCCGCGGAGGCGGTGGGCCGATCTCGGGCAGCCGTGTCGAACCTATTGCGCCTGCGGAATTTGAATGAAGATGTGAAACGTTTGGTTGAGAATTGTGACTTAGAAATGGGTCATGCACGTGCTTTATTACCCATAGAGGGTGAACTACAATCTGAAACAGCAAGAGGGATTGTTGAGCGTGGTTTATCGGTTCGTGAAACAGAGCAATTAATTCGCCGGATGTTAAGGCCAGAAAAAGAAAAGCCGCAATATGATGATTCGCTATTGGTTGAATTAGAAAAAATAGAAAAATTGATTAGTGAGAAGTTAGATCACCGTTTCTCGGTTAAACATACTGCCAGTGGTAAGGGCAAACTGGTTATTGATTATTCCGATGTGGCGGATCTCAAGAAGATAGTTAAAAAAATAAAGTAAATCAACTATTTTGATTGACCCCGTAATCGCCAGATCTATATAATGCCGGGGTTTATATTAGTAAGAATACAACGCCAGTGAAACCGAGCGATGGTCTAGTTAAAGCCGGGCCGATCAATCAGCTGCTTAAATGGCAGAGTGTGACTCTGGCAATAACAGTTTTAATCGTTTTTGTTTGGCAAGGACAGACCGCGAGCATTGCATACTTATATGGTGGCGGTATCGCAGTTGGTAATACCTTATTGCAAAAATGGCATTTGTTGGCAGCAGCTAAAACTGCGAAAGCAGATGCAAGTATGAATTTAGGCAGGGCATATCGCTGTGTCGCAGAGCGTTGGGCATTAACCATCGTGTTGTTTGCTATCGGATTTACGGTCTTCGTACCGGCCGAGATATTATTAGCAGGCTTTGTTGTGGCACAAGTTGTTGTGTTATTTGGACATTATAACCGGGCTTAAGACCAAAATGGCAAGTGAATCATCGATTACCACCTCAAGTTATATTAAGCACCATCTACAGAACCTGACGTTTGGTGAAAAACAAGTAGAAACGGTAGCTGGGACTTGGGAACCAACCGGTCAAATGGGTTTTGCGACCTCATCTCAAGAAGCAGCAGAAATGGGTTTTTGGGCGATAAACGTTGACACGATGCTGATGTCAGTGATTTTGGGCGTCGCGATGATGTGGTTTTTCCGTAGTGTTGCAAAAACAATTTCAACAGGTGTGCCAAACCCAGTACAGAATTTCGCCGAAATGATTATCGAATTTATCAATGATACAGTTCGTGGCTCATTTACTGGTGGTAAAAACGATTTGGTTGCGCCTTTGGCGTTAACAATTTTTGTTTGGGTCTTTTTGATGAACTTAATGGACCTGATTCCAGTCGATATCCTGCCTTTGGCGGTTGCACAAGGTGCAGCGTTATTTGGTGCGGATCCTCATCATGTCTTCTTTAAAGTGGTGCCGAGTACAGACCCTAATGCAACAATGGGTATGGCTTTAGTCGTCTTTATTTTGATGCTGTTTTATAGCTTTAAGATTAAAGGTGCTGGCGGTTTCCTTGGTGAACTTGCGTTCGAACCATTCGGAAAAATGGCTTTACCAATCAACTTAGTATTAGAGACAGTGACTTTATTAGCCAAACCATTTTCATTAGGTTTGCGGTTGTTCGGAAATATGTATGCGGGTGAGATGGTCTTTATCTTGATTGCTACTATGTATGGCGCAGGTTTGATGTTAGGTTCTGTGGCAGGTTTACTGCAAGTGGGTTGGGCGATTTTCCACATTTTGATTATCACGTTGCAAGCTTTTATCTTTATGGTCTTGACCATTGTTTATATTGATATGGCACATCAACATCATTAAGTTTGAATAAGTTTTACTTTTAATTTTTTAGTATTAGATATTTGTTAGGAGAAAAAAATGGATATGGGTTTAGTTTATATTGCAGGTGCGATAATGGCTGGTTTAGGAGCATTAGGTGCTGCGATTGGTGTTGGTCTGTTAGGGGGTCGTTTCTTAGAAGCAGCTGCACGCCAACCAGAATTAGTACCAATGTTACGTACAAACTTCTTCTTGGTTGCCGGTCTTGTTGATGCGGTTCCAATGATTGCTGTTGGTTTGTCTATGTATGTTTTATTTGCAGTTGTATAAAGATTATTGCGATAAATAAAGAGGTATTAGCATGAATATGAATGCAACCTTGATTGGTCAAGCAATTGCTTTCGCAATTTTCATTGCTTTTTGCATGAAGTATGTGTGGCCGCCAATTATGCAGGCGCTCGAAGAACGTACTAAAAAGATTGCAGAAGGCTTGGCAGCTGCTGAACGCGGCCGTCATGAGCAAGAGTTAGCTGAAAAGCGTGCACAACAAGTGATCCATGAAGCGAAAGAGCAAGCGAATGAAATTATTTCACAAGCTCAGCGTCGTGGTAATGACATTGTGGATGAGTCAAAAGAATCTGCTCGCGTTGAAGGCGAACGTATTTTGACATCAGCACAAGCTGAAATTGAACAAGAAGCCAATCGTGCGAAAGATGAACTTCGTGGTCAAGTGGGCACCATTGCAATTGCGGGTGCGGCGAAAATTCTTAACCGTGAGATTGATGAGAAGGCACATACCGATTTGTTAAATGAATTGGTAAGTCGGATCTAGAGGAACAGACGAATGGCTGAAGCAATTACAATCGCTCGACCTTACGCAAATGCTATTTTTAGTATTGCGAATGAAAAGGGCGAGTTGAAAGTTTGGTCTGAATTGTTGGCCGTGTTTTCACAGTGCGTAGAAGACGATGAATTGGCTAGTATGATTGCCAGTCCATCAGTGACAGATGAGCAGATGATCGACTTGCTTGCCAATGTTACGGGTGAGACTGTCAGTGATGAGGCTAGACAATTTCTGATGTTGTTGTCAGAAAATAATCGTCTGCCAATATTAAGCGATATCGCGGTAATTTATGAACAATTGCGCGCGGAAGCTGAACAAGTGATGACAGCGGATGTGAGTGCGGCGAAAGCATTGACACCAGAGCAAGAAGCCAATATTTCAGCGGCGTTGAAAAAACGTACAGGCAGAGATGTCACATTAAACGTTGAGGTTGATGAAAGTTTATTAGGCGGCGCGATTATTCGAGCAGGTGACCTGATTATTGATGGATCAGCCTTGGGTAAATTGAACAGACTGGCCAACGTTATTAACTAACGGCCCGTATAGAGGAATTAAGATGCAACTCAATTCAGCAGAAATCAGTGACCTCATTAAAAAGCGCATTGAAAGCTTTGATGGGGCAACTGAAGCACGTACCGAAGGTACTGTTGTTGGTGTAACAGATGGTATTGTCCGTATTCACGGCTTGGCCGATGTTATGGCGGGGGAAATGTTAGAGTTTCCTGGCAATACTTATGGTATGGCACTCAACTTAGAGCGCGATTCTGTCGGTGCGGTAGTACTAGGTGCTTACCAACATATTACAGAAGGCGACAGTGTTAAATGTACTGGCCGTATTTTAGAAGTCCCCGTTGGTGAAAGTTTATTGGGACGTGTTGTTGACTCATTAGGTAACCCAATTGACGGCAAAGGCGAAATCACTAGCGAAGCAACATCTCCGATTGAGAAAGTTGCGCCAGGTGTTATTTCACGCCAATCAGTTGATCAACCACTCCAATTAGGTTTGAAGTCAGTTGATGCGATGATTCCGGTTGGTCGTGGCCAGCGTGAGTTAATTATCGGTGACCGACAAACAGGTAAAACAGCGATTGCTATCGATGCGATTATCAATCAGAGAGATACGGGTGTTAAATGTATCTATGTTGCGATTGGCCAAAAAGCGTCTTCGATTGCGAACGTTGTTCGTAAATTAGAAGAGCATGGTGCTTTAGGTCATACCACTATTGTAGCGGCAGCAGCATCTGATGCGGCGGCATTACAATTCATTGCACCTTATGCAGGTTGTTCAATGGGTGAGTATTACCGCGATAAAGGTGAAGATGCCCTAATCATTTATGATGATCTGACTAAACAAGCATGGGCTTACCGCCAAATGTCATTGTTATTACGTCGTCCACCGGGTCGTGAAGCATATCCTGGTGATGTTTTCTACATTCACTCTCGTTTATTAGAGCGTGCATCACGTGTAAGCGCTGATTATGTAGAAAAACAAACTAATGGTGCGGTGACTGGTAAAACAGGTTCATTGACGGCATTGCCGATTATCGAAACACAAGCGGGTGACGTATCAGCATTCGTACCAACAAACGTGATTTCGATTACCGATGGTCAGATTTTCTTAGAAACAGATTTGTTCAACTCAGGTATTCGCCCTGCGATTAATGCTGGTTTATCAGTATCACGTGTTGGTGGTGCTGCTCAAACTAAGATTATCAAGAAGTTGGGTGGTGGTACACGTCTAGATTTGGCGCAGTATCGTGAGTTAGCAGCATTTGCTCAGTTTGCATCTGATCTTGATGAAGCGACACGCAGCCAAATTCAACGTGGCCAACGTGTTACAGAGTTGATGAAGCAACCACAATATCAACCATTATCAATTGCCGAAATGTCAGTGTCGTTATTTGCTGCAAATGAAGGCTTTATTGATGATGTTGAAGTTGAGAAAGTGGGATCTTTTGAAGCATCTTTATTGTCTTACATGAAGTCTAACGAAGCAGACTTAATGGCTAAGATTAATGAAACAGGTGGCTTTGGTGATGATATCTCTGGCGGACTACGCTCAGCGGTTGAAAGCTTCAAGACAACTGGCAGCTGGTAATCGGAGCATAAGCCATGGCTAGCGGTAAAGAGATACGGACTCAGATAGGCAGCATCAAAAACACGCAGAAAATCACGCGTGCGATGGAGATGGTGGCTGCGAGTAAGATGCGTAAAGCGCAAGAGCGAATGGCAGCAACACGCCCTTATTCGGACAAGATGCATAATGTGATTCAGCATTTGGCTTTTGCTCATCCAGAATATAAACACGCCTATTTGCAAGATAGAGAAGAGAAAACACGCGTTGGCTATATTATCGTGTCTTCAGATCGTGGTTTATGTGGCGGATTGAATAATAATTTATTCAGAACAGTGCTGAAAGATATTCAAACTAAATCAGACCAAGGTCTTGAGATTGACGTGTGTGCCATCGGCAAAAAAGCGACTAGCTTTTTTAGCCGTCTACCGGTGACATTGTCGGCACAAGTCACACAGTTAGGTGAAGCGCCAAGTGCGAATGAATTAGTTGGCAGCATTAAAGTCATGCTCGATGCTTATGATTCTGGACATATAGATAGCTTGTATCTGGTATTTAATGAATTTGTAAATACGATGACGCAAGAAAATAAAATCATGCAGTTATTACCGAATAAGCCTGAAGCACCAGATGAAGAATTAAAACATCATTGGGATTATATTTATGAACCTGATGCAAAAGAAGTTTTAGATGATTTATTGGTTCGTTACATTGAGTCTTTAGTCTATCAAGGTGTGGTCGAAAACGCCGCGTGTGAGCAAGCATCACGCATGGTTGCAATGAAAAGTGCATCGGATAATGCGGGTGACCTTATTGATGACTTGCAATTGGTGTACAACAAAGCGCGCCAAGCTGCTATTACACAAGAAATATCTGAAATTGTTGCTGGTGCCGCGGCGGTATAAAGCAAATAACACGGGTTTTAACGGCCCAAATGTATTGAAAGAGGAAGCGAGATGAGCTCTGGAAAGATTGTACAAATTATCGGTGCGGTTGTTGACGTGGAATTTCCACATGACAGCATACCTAAGATTTACGATGCCCTAATGGTTGAAGAAGTAAGCTTAACGCTTGAAGTTCAACAACAATTAGGTGATGGTGTTGTCCGCACGATTGCCATGGGTGTGACTGATGGCCTTAAACGCCATTTGGAAGTATCTAATACCGGTGAAACGATTCAAGTGCCTGTCGGCCAAAAAACGCTGGGTCGTATCATGGATGTGTTGGGTAACCCTATCGATGAGAAAGGCGATATCGGCGAAGAAGATAAATGGGGTATTCATCGTAAAGCACCTGCTTTTGATGAGCTAGCTGCCAGTAACGAATTACTCGAAACCGGTATCAAAGTTATCGATTTGGTTTGTCCATTTGCTAAGGGTGGTAAAGTCGGTTTGTTTGGTGGTGCGGGTGTTGGTAAAACCGTTAACATGATGGAGCTTATCCGTAACATCGCGATTGAGCATAGTGGTTTCTCTGTGTTTGCTGGTGTTGGTGAGCGTACTCGTGAAGGTAATGATTTCTACCACGAAATGACAGATTCAAACGTTATCGATAAGGTATCGTTGGTTTATGGTCAAATGAATGAGCCACCGGGTAACCGTTTACGTGTTGCTTTGACAGGTTTAACCATGGCGGAATACTTCCGTGATGAAGGCCGTGATGTTTTATTCTTTGTTGATAATATCTACCGTTATACATTGGCCGGTACTGAAGTATCAGCACTATTAGGTCGTATGCCTTCAGCGGTAGGTTACCAACCGACATTGGCTGAAGAGATGGGTGTATTACAAGAGCGTATTACCTCAACTAAGACGGGTTCTATTACCTCTATCCAAGCGGTCTATGTACCAGCGGATGACTTAACGGATCCTTCTCCAGCAACGACATTCGCGCATTTGGATGCGACGGTTGTATTGTCACGTTCAATTGCAGAATTAGGTATTTATCCTGCGATTGACCCACTTGATTCTACTAGCCGCCAATTAGACCCATTGGTCATTGGTAATGAGCATTATAATGTTGCTCGTGGTGTTCAAGGTACATTGCAGCGTTATAAAGAACTGAAAGATATCATTGCGATTTTGGGTATGGATGAATTATCTGAAGAAGATAAGCAAACCGTAACACGTGCTCGTAAGATTCAACGTTTCTTATCTCAGCCTTTCTTCGTTGCTGAAGTCTTTACCGGCAGCCCTGGTAAATACGTCTCTTTGAAAGATACAATTGCTGGTTTCCAAGGTATTTTGGACGGTGACTACGATTCACTACCAGAACAAGCGTTCTACATGGTAGGTAGCATTGATGAAGCCGTTGAGAAAGCGACTAAGCTGTAAGCTTTAAAGGGGACGAATCATGGCAATGACTATTCATGTTGATATTGTAAGTGCTGAAAAAGAGATCTACTCTGGCTTAGTTGAGGCTGTTTTTGCGACAGCATCAATGGGTGAAATTGGTATTTATCCTCGACATACGCCTTTGCTAACCAGCTTAAAGCCGGGCGAAGTTCGCGTTAAGTTGGCCAATGGCACAGAAGAACAGTTCTATGTGTCTGGTGGTGTGCTAGAAGTTCAACCTCATGTTGTGACGATACTGGCTGATACAGCAATGCGTGCAGATGATGTCGATGAAGCGGCAGCAATGGCGGCTAAAGAAGCGGCAGAAAAATCACTAGCTGAAAGTGGTGAAAAACTAGACTATGCTGAAGTACAGGCACAGCTAGCGGAAGCATCAGCTCAGCTTAGAACGATTCAACGTGCTAGGAAAGCAGCTGGACGTTAGTTTTAAAAGCTAAAATAATATTAAAAGGCTGTTCTTTGGAACGGCCTTTTTTTTACCTGAAAGAAGGCGATTAACTTAATTGAGTTGGGTGTTTGTTCTCGAATTAGCGAAACAAACTTTGTTAGAATGCTTTATTCACTTTTTATTATGATGGAAGTTTAATTATGTCTCTGAGTATCGTTATCCTTGCTGCTGGGAAAGGCACTAGAATGAAGTCAGCACAAGCAAAGGTAATGCATCTTTTGGCTGGCCGACCTTTGTTACAGCATGTGATTGATACTGCCAAGCAATTAAAACCAACACGGTTAACTGTGGTGGCGGGTAATGGTGCAGACCAAGTATTACCTTTCTTAGAAGGCAATCAAGTTGATGCCGTGATGCAAACTGAGCAGTTAGGCACAGGCCATGCTGTCATGCAGGCCAAAGCGGCAATGGCGGAGACTGACCAAGTACTCGTGCTTTATGGCGATGTACCTTTAACCCAAATGGTGACGCTTAAAGCCTTAATTAATTGTGTTGCTGATGGCGGCGTTGGTATCTTGACCACTAAATTAGCAGATCCGACAGGCTATGGCCGTATCGTGCGAGACCTGACGGAAAAAGTCACGTGCATTACAGAGCAGAAAGATGCCGATGAAGCGACATTGGCGATCAAAGAGGTCAATAGCGGCATTATGTTATTGCCTAGCCAGTGGCTGCTGTCTTCTCTTGATAAGTTGGGTAATGACAATGCCCAAGGTGAATATTATTTAACCGATATGATTGCATTGGCTGTTGCTGATGGCCTTGCGATTGATACGGTCTGTTGTGATGACGAGGCTGAAGTCGCGGGTGTGAACACGCGGAATCAATTAGCAGAATTAGAACGCCATTATCAACTCGCACAAGCCCAACGTTTAATGACAGCCGGCGTGACCTTAGCAGATCCTGCACGAATTGATGTTCGAGGTGAGCTCACTGTTGGTAGTGACAGCACGATTGATGTGAATGTCATCTTCGAAGGCAAGGTCTCCATCGCCTCAAATGTTGAGATTGGGGCCAATTGTATTATTAAAGATGCTGACATCGGTGAAGGCAGCGTGATCTTACCGAATAGCATGATTGATTCATCGGTGATTGGACAAAACGTCAATATCGGTCCTTTCGCCCGTCTTAGACCGGGTACGATTTTAGCGGATAAAGCGAAAATCGGTAACTTTGTTGAAACTAAAAATGCCAATATTGGCTTAGGGTCAAAAGTGAACCATCTGAGTTATATTGGTGATACCGATATGGGTGCTGGTGTCAATATTGGTGCTGGTACGATTACCTGTAATTATGATGGGGCCAATAAGCATCGGACGGTGATTGGGGATAATGCTTTTATTGGGTCTGATACGCAATTGGTGGCGCCAGTGACGGTCGGTGAGGGAGCGACGATTGGAGCTGGCACGACTTTGAGGAAAGATGCGGTTGATGGGCAGTTGACGTTGACTAAGAGTAGGCAAGTAACGGTTGAGGGGTGGGTTCGGCCGGTTAAGAAGAAATAGATTCAGTGAAGGGATAGTTATGGCACGGAGTAAATCAGATATATCGAATAGCGCGATTCGGATCTTTCTTCAAGATGTTGGTAAGTTTTATGATCAAGCAAGGGGCTTCGAACCATTTGGACCTAAAGTGGCACAAAAAGATGAGTTATTAGACTTCTTTAATGGTCAATGCTGTTTTTGTGGTACACCGATAGATAAAAAATCTTTGTCCCAAGATCACTTAATACCAATGAATAAAAGCTCATTAGGGCTTCATGCCTGGGGTAATGTCGTACCGTGTTGTTCGCCATGTAATAATGAAAAACAGCAGAAACCATGGCAAGAGTTTATTGCGATAAAAGTTGGTGATAAGTCTATGGAGCGTATAAAAAGAATCCAGAAAGTTGTGCAGCTAAAAAATTATGATCCTGCATTAAATTTGCACGAGTTTGCGGATAATTTATACGAGGATATAGGTGCAGTTGCTATGACGCTTCCGGTATAAACAAGCCCAAGATGCTGTTAAGGAATTACTCGAGTAGCATGAAAAAGGAATAGATTTATTTCCCTAGTATTTGAAACCGCTACCGCTAGGGCGTTCATTTATTTTGCGTGGCCAAAATAAACAGAACCAAACAAAAGGCCAGCCCATGCTTGCCCTACGGGTTCCCTGCGCTTCTCGATGAGTTTGGACATGGCGGAAACTCGCTACGCTCAAACAGCCGCCCTGTTTATCCAAACTCCTCTGTGATGCTCGGCTTTGCAAAAGGGCATTATTTAAGTCTATTCATAACAATCGTATTCAGGCTCATCTTTGACTAAATCGCGATAGGCATACCAAGTGGCGTGGCCTAATAGTGGGAAGAGGACGATCATAGCGATGAGGTAGGTTGATAGACCAATAATAAACAGTAGGACTAATAAGCTTCCCCACACGGCCATAGTAGGCAAGTTGGCTTTAAAGACTTTAAGGCTTAAGAGCATGGCTTCTTTGACGGACAGATCCATTTCGATAATCGCGGGTATCGAGATGACAGAGACGCTAAAGGCGGTAATCAATAAGAGGCCGCCGATGAGGAGGTACAGTACGATTTGTTGCATCGTGACGAGTTCGAAGAAGTCGCCCCAAATGCTCAGTTCAATTGACGGTGCAACACTGCCAATTGACAGCGAGAGTATCAAGGCTGAGAGGCCGAACCATAATAAGCTAAAGCCCAATAAGACGCCGGCGAAGCGATAGATTGTGTCTTGCACTTCACGTAAACGGGTTAAGGAATGGTCAAAATCAAGGTGTTCGTGGGCTTCATGTCGCCAAGATAGTTCACAGAGCCCTGCAGCGAGAATAGGGCCAATAAACATAAAGACGCAGATGGCGGCAGCAAAGACATAAACATGGGTGCTGGTCACGAGGAAAGTGATGAGCATCAGCGAGGTGACAATGAGGCCGTAACCTAAACTGGCTATGGGATGGTAGTTAAGATCTTGCCAACCTGATTTTAGCCAATAAAACGGTCTTAAGACGGACACTTTGATATTGTCTTGTTGTGTCGGTTTGGGATGATGGAAGGAATGTGTTGTACTCATGACACTCTCCTGTAGCAGTAGTGAATGGAGATGATGGTCAAAACAGCTTGTTTGATAAGCTATAGCTTATAGACACATTTTTGATCAGATAGTTTGGCTGAAGGCTTTTGAGCGATAAAAAATAAACCCGCGAAAGCGGGATTTTTTATAAGTGAAAGCATGATTAGAATGCTGATTTTTAGCGTAATATCAAGAACATCGCCCGACGATTACGGGTTAAATTGAACAGTAAAGTGCCTGTGGTTTGGACGCGTTTTTTAAAGTCATCCAAGGAATTGATCTTGACCTTGTCGACTGAGGTGATGATGTCGTTAGTTCTAAGGCCGGCATTCCAAGCAGGGCTATTACGTTTCACTTCGTAGACAACGACGCCATTTATTTTTCCATAGTAAGGGGATTCTTTTTCAATATCTCCAAATGAGGCGCCGGCCAATTTGGGGTGAATAGGTCCTTGCGGGGTTTGTGTTTGTGTTTCTTTGACCGTGGCTTTCATGGTTTTCTTTTTGCCGCTACGTAGAATATCCATTTCGATAGTTTGTCCGACCATTAATAAGCCAACGGTGTTACGCAGGCTATCGGCATTGCTGAGCTTTTCATCATCAATGGTGACGATAACATCGCCAATTTGAAGGCCGGCTTCATCGGCAGCAGAACCTTTTTGAATACTGGTGATCACGGCGCCTTGGCCGGGTGGGATATTAAAAGCACTGGCGAGATCGTCATTAATATCTTGCATTTGTACGCCAAGATAGGCGCGTTTTACTTCACCATATTCAATCAATTGATCGCTGATCTGTTTGACCATGTTACTGGGAATGGCAAAGCCAATACCAACATTACCAGCACGCTGGCTGGGTGAAAAGATGGCGGTATTGATACCGACCAATTCGCCTCTTAGATTAACTAATGCACCACCTGAGTTACCGGGATTGATTGAGGCATCGGTCTGGATAAAGTTTTCATAACCTTCGATTCCTAAGCCACTTCGACCTAATGCGCTGACGATACCAGAGGTGACCGTTTGGCCTAGTCCAAACGGGTTGCCTATCGCGACCACAAAGTCACCCACACGGAGTTTATCTGAGTTGGCTAGAGGTAAAGCGGTGAGGTCTTCAGCCGGGATTTTAATAAGCGCGACGTCGGTGGCAGGATCGCTGCCGACCAATTCGGCTTCAAAGCTGCGGCCATCGGCTAAGGAAACGGTGATTTCATCGGCACGTTGAATGACATGATTATTGGTTAGGACAAGTCCCTTTTCGGCATCGAAAATAACGCCAGATCCGAGGCTTTGTTTAGTTCGATGACGGGGTTGTTGTTCCGGGATATTAAAGAAGCGACGAAAGAAAGGATCGCTCATTAAGGGGTTATCTTGTACCCGAACATGACTTTGGGTCGCAATGTTGACGACTGCGGGTTTTGATAAGTCGATCATCGGCGCTAATGACGGCATTTCACCATTATTACCGAACCAGCTACCCGGCAAGGCGGCATGGGCAACTTGGATGATTAGGCTTATTGCGGCCAGCCAAATTAAACTGGTCTTTAATTTAGTCATTAGCGTTTCCTATAGTTGAGCTTATAAGTCTTCTAGCGCTTCACGTGGGTTAAAGTTTAATTCTTCTGCCATTTGTTGGTAAAGCTGTTGGGCTTCTGGCGTGTCAGCCGGTGGTGTCATAATTTGAAGAATGACGATTTGGTCACCCGCTTCTTTACCCGGTAAGCCGCGGCCTTTTAGCCGCATTTTTTGACCGCTTTTGGCATTACTCGGAATGGTAAGGCTAATTTTACCGGCTAAAGTGGGGACTGTAACTTTAGCGCCCAATGCGGCTTCCCATGGCGCGATGGGTAGATTGATGGTGACATCTTTGTCTTCAACTTGGTAATGGGCATGATTGGCAATATTGATTTCTAATAACAGATCACCTGCGTTACCGCCGCCGCCTGCTCTACCTTGGCCAGCAAGGCGAATTTTCTTACCGCTGGTAATGCCTGCAGGAATTTTAACGTTGATGGTGCCGCCTTGGTTGGCGCCGTCAGGACGTCGGACACTTTTTTTGGCACCAGAAAAGGCATCTTCTAATGAGATAGTGATTTTGGCATTGACGTCTTCCCCTTGAGCAAAGAATTGATCGTTGCCACCCGCACCGCTGCCACTGAACATGCTTTCGAAAAAGCTGCTGAAGTTGCCGCCGCCCATGCCTGCGCCGCCTTGTTGACCACCCCATCCCGGTGGCGGGTTAAAGGATTGACCATGTTGATAATTGCTGCCGAACTGATCGTACTGCGCACGCTTCTCCGAATCTTTTAGGACTTCGTAGGCTTCGCCAACCTCTTTAAATTTGGCTTCAGCATTGGCTTCTTTACTGACATCTGGGTGGTATTTACGCGCTAATTTCCGATAGGCTTTTTTAAGCTCATCTTGTGATACATCGCGTGAGACGTCGAGGACTTTATAATAATCTTTGTATTCCATAAGGGCTTGAATTTATTACTGAATATGAAGGATGCCCTATTAAATGGGGGCGTAGAGGCTCGTTTTCAATAGATAATTTGATTGAGGCGTTAAATAATACATTGGTCTGTCATTTACGCTTTGCTTTGTTCTGGAAAAGTCCTGCATTAATGATGCAAATCTAAGGGACAGCCGTTATTTAGTTCAGCTTATGTTCAGTTAGGTTTACGTATCTTGGCAGCCAGGTTAAGTGCTAGGTAGCGTAAGACTGCCATCAACGCATCTACTTTAGGTGGATTGGCCATTAAGCTTGGGAAAATAAATAAGAATAAAATCTTTAAGGAACAGATATGAATAAGAACAAGAATATAGTAACGCGTCCTTTGATGACTGCCGCAGGATTGTCTTTGCTAGTTGGTTGTGCTTCAAATCAAGCACCAGATATGGATCTACATGCTGCTAGCGCACAAGAGTTGGCGAGTAAAAGTGCTGAATTAGATAAGCGCGCAAGTGAGTTAGCTCGTCAAGAATCAGCATTGGCGGCAATGCAATCAATGCCAATGGCAGCAGCAGGTGATTTATTACCCGTTGATGCTAAAACAGGTGAATGTTATGCCCGTGTTTGGGTTGAGCCAAAATTTAAGACGGTTTCCCAATCTGTTCTAGAGAGCGAAGCGAGTGAGACTGTCGGCATTATTCCTGCACGTTATGAAATGGTAACGGAGCAAGTTTTAGTGAGCGATGCTGATTACCGTATCGAAACACAACCAGCGACTTATAGAACTGAATCAGAACGTCGTTTAGTGAGTGCAGGATCAACCCATTGGATGACGAGTTTAGATCGTGGTGCTGCACCAGCAAGCCATGAGTTATTAACGGCTGCTAAAAATGGCGGTATTGATTTAGATGGTGCTACGCCAGGCATGTGTTACCACGAGCATTACATGCCAGCAAAATATGAATATGAAGACGAAACGGTATTAGTGAAAGGGGCTTATGAAACCGTTTCTGTTTCTAAACCTGAATATCGGATGGTTGAGAAGCAAGTTTTGGTTAAGGAAGCCTCTAAAGTACTTAAAACAGTGCCTGCTCAATACAGTACTGAAACTGAGCAATTGATTGATGTCGCTGCACATATGATTTGGAAGAAAGGCACAGGTCCTATTCAGAAGATTGATGAAGCAACCGGTGAGATCATGTGTTTAGTTGAAGTACCTGCAACCTACAAAACAGTGAGCCGTCGTGTATTGGCATCGCCTGCGATGACACAAGAAATCGATGTTCCTGCTGTATACAAAACTGTTCAAGTTCGTGAGTTAGTGTCGGGTGCACAAGAAACTAGAAATGAAGTACCTGCTGCTTACGATACGGTTAAAGTTAAAAAACAAGTTTCTGATGTTGCGTTTGTATGGCATGAGGTTCATAACAAAGAACACCCTGCAGCAACACGTACGGGTAATAAAATTTGTTTAACTGAAAAAGCGGCTGTGTATGAAACAGTGACATCAACGGTTGTTGATACACCTGCTAGTTCACATCGTGTTGAAATCCCGGCTGTTTATAAAACAGTGGAAGTCAGCAAATTGGTTTCACAAGCACAAGAAGTGAGAGAAGAAATTCCAGCTGAATACAATACGGTTGTTTCTCAGGAGCTTGAAACAGAAGGCTTTATGGAATGGCGTTCAATTCTATGTAAAACGAATATGACAGCAAGTACGGTTGCTGATATTCAACGTGCATTGATGCAACGTGAATACAATCCAGGTGTAATTGATGGTGTGATTGGTTTAGATACGATTGGTGCGATGAATGCATTCCAGCGTGATAATAGTCTGCCTGTTGATAAGTACATCAATATGGAAACGGTAAAAGCATTAGGTGTTGATTTGTAATTCTTTAGCACTTACCCCTAAACGGACGTAGATCCGTGATTTGGCCCCAGTTATCGAGTTTCGATTGTTGGGGCCTTTTTTTGTGCGATGGTTAATTTTTTGACGTAGCTCACAAAACGGTATTTTAGTCCATTTTAGCTTCATGTACTGAGACTATAATCCAAGTATGTCAAGGAGTTAGCGATGGGCTTAAATTTTTTTTAAAAACAATATTGGCCGGGGCTTTGGTTTTGAGTGTGAGCGCTTCTGCTATGTCGCCTACTTATATTAATGAAGGCACACAGACGAGTGGGCAAGGTCAAGCAACAGGTATGAGTCCTGTCCATTATACGTTTGATCCAGAGTTTCATCGCTCACCACCAAATTGTATTGCTGTGATGCCTTTACGTAGACAAGTTAAAACAGCTTTTCTACCCGAAACAGGTCCAGAAATCAGTGATATAGAGTTAAAACAACTTCGCCGTGTTTTATATTCACACCTTGCACCTTATCCCTATAAAGATGTTGAGCTTGCTCGTATTAATCAAGCGGTAAAAAAATATAGTGATTCACCTGTGAGTTATCGAGGACTGGCAAAACATTTGGATTGCGATAGCTTATTAGTTGGAGAAGTGACGGATTTTGGTACCCAATTTTTTGGTATTTATTCTCAGACATCGGTTGGTATTAAGTTACGTTTGATTCGAGCTAAAGATAATCATCAGTTATGGCAGGGCCGACATATTGCATCTAGCCATGGGGGGAGCTTTCCGTTAACACCGGTTGATGTTGCGATGGGACTTTACTACGCGACCAGCAATATTAGTGATGAACAAATTGTTCGGGTAGGTGATGATTTATTCCGACGTTTATTACTGACATGGGATCGCAGTGACGCTCTTGATCTGCAACGGGCTATGCAAGCAAAGGTTGAATCAAGATCATCGGATTTCTATGTGAAGCCGCGTCATTTGAATTTACGTTCTGGCCCAGGTATGAAATTTAGCGCCAGTACCGTATTAAAACAGAATGATGTGTTGACGTTATTAGATGAACGCCATACGCCTTGGCTGCAAGTCAAAATGTCTGACGGGCAGCTCGGCTATGTACATCAGCGTTATATCGCGTCTTATTAGCTTAGGGTTTTACGGGCTTTTGCAATCGCACTTCTAACTTGGTTTGGTGCTGTGCCCCCCAGATGGTCACGTGCAGCGACCGAACCTTCTAATGTCAGTACTTCAAATACATCGTCAGTGATATGGGCAGAGAAGTTTTGTAATTCTGTTAGAGATAATTCAGACAAATCTTTTTGGTGTTTGATGCCATAGGCGACAGATAGGCCAACCACTTCATGGGCATCACGAAAGGCGACGCCTTTCCGTACTAAATAATCAGCGAGATCGGTTGCTGTCGCATACCCTCGTAAAGCAGCTTGACGCATATTATCGGGTTTGACGGTGATGGCATTCATCATGTCGGCATAGACGCGAAGTGAGCCGAGTAAGGTATCGATGGTATCGAATAACGGTTCTTTGTCTTCTTGATTGTCTTTGTTATAGGCCAAAGGTTGGTTTTTCATCAAGGTGAATAAGTTGAATAAATTACCGTAAACACGGCTCGTTTTACCGCGAATCAATTCTGGTACATCTGGGTTTTTCTTTTGCGGCATGATCGATGAACCGGTGCAAAAAGCATCACCGAGATCAACAAAATCAAATTGGGCTGATGACCAAATAATCAATTCTTCAGAAAAGCGCGAGAGATGCATCATCAATAATGAGGCAAAGCTATTAAATTCGATGGCAAAATCACGATCGCTGACGGCATCTAAGGAGTTTTGGCAAATGCGTTCAAAGCCTAACAGTTCCGCCGTTTGCTCTCGATCGATAGCAAAGGTCGTACCGGCTAATGCGGCAGCGCCAAGCGGTAGTGTGTTGATGCGCTTTAGACAGTCATCAAGCCGTTCGGCATCGCGACATAGCATTTCATACCAAGCCATCATGTGATGACCAAAAGTGACAGGCTGTGCGGTTTGCAAGTGGGTGAAACCAGGCAGAATAGTGTCAGCTTCTCTTTCAGCGACATCTAATAAGGCCGTTTGTAAGCGGATTAATTGCTCGGCAATGGGCGCCGCCATATCTCGCAGATAGAGTCTGATATCGGTGGCAACTTGGTCATTGCGTGAACGGCCGGTGTGGAGTTTTTTACCTACTTCGCCAATAAGGCTGATCAGTCTGGCTTCGATGTTCATATGGACATCTTCTTGGGCGATAGACCATTCGAATTGATCGTCGTCTATTTCTTTGCGGATGGTGTTGAGACCAGTGATGATTTGATCGCGCTCAGCTTCAGTCAGAATGCCGACACTGCTCAGCATGGTGGCATGGGCGATAGAGCCATTAATGTCTTGTTGATATAAACGTTGGTCAAACTGTACAGAGGCCGTGAACTCTTCTACGAAGGCATTCGTTGGTTGCGTTAGGCGCGCTGATGAGAGTTTTTTATTGGGTGTAGTCATGGTTTCAGTCTTTAGACGTTTAAACAAAAAACGCTATTATAGCGCGTAATGACGCGGGGACTGGCGATTGGCATTTTGGTCAGTAGAAATCAGAGTCTATGATGGATTCCTTGTGGCTGTTAGACTGCACTTAACCAACATCATGAGCAGTAAAAATAGATGACAAAAAGAATTATAAAGATTGCCACTCGAAAGAGCCCTTTGGCAATGTGGCAAGCTGAGTTTGTTCGTGACCGTTTGCTTGAGTTACATCCTGATCTTGAGATTGAGCTGGTTAAGATGACAACCCAAGGTGATAAAATTTTGGATACGCCGCTGGCAAAAATTGGGGGTAAAGGGCTGTTTGTTAAGGAACTAGAGCAAGGCATGTTGGCCGGTGATGCGGATATTGCCGTCCATTCTATGAAAGATGTGCCGATGCACTTGCCTGAAGGATTACATTTACCTGTCATTTGCCAACGTGAAGATCCACGTGATGCGTTTGTGTCTAATACCTTTTCCTCTTTGGCGGATTTACCCGCCGGCTCGAAAGTGGGTACATCAAGTTTGCGCCGTGAGTGTCAGTTGCGAACACATAGGCCTGATCTTGAAGTGTTGCCTCTGAGAGGCAATGTGAATACCCGATTGGCTAAATTGGATGATGGTCAGTTCGATGCGATTATTTTGGCCTCGGCTGGGTTAAAGCGATTGGGGTTTGAAGATCGTATTCGTGAAGCCATGACACCTGAGCAGAGTTTGCCTGCAGTGGGTCAAGGCGCTGTCGGGATTGAGACCCGTGTTGATGATGTTGAAATTAATGCTTTACTTGCGCCGCTACGCTGTCCCCGGACTTGGATTGTGGTGTCGGCAGAACGCGCGATGAATCGTCGTTTGGCGGGGGGCTGTCAGGTTCCGATAGCCGGATTTGCACTGATCGATGGTGATGAGGTTTGGCTGCGTGGTTTAGTCGGTATGCCTGATGGTAGTCAAATGTTGATGGCCGATGCTCGTGCCAGAGTTGAAGATGCCGAAGCGTTGGGTGAGGCCATTGCGGAAAATTTGTTAGCACAAGGTGCAGATAAGATTTTAGCTGAGGTTTATGGCGATGGGCCTACCGCTTAAAGGTATCCGTGTTTTAGTCACACGGCCCGAGGCGCAAGCAAAAACGTTATTGGAAAGGTTGGTTACGTTGGGTGCTGAAGTCGTGGCGTTGCCAGTGATAGAGATTGTTGCTATTGCACCAACATCTTGGTTAGCTGTTGATCTGACTGAGCAGGATATGCTGATTTTTGTGAGTCGGAATGCCGTGCTGTCTTTTATGGCTGGTTTTGAGGGTACATTGCCGGAAGAAATGCAATGTGTTGCAGTGGGTGCCGCGACGGCAAATGCTTATTTGAGTCGGGTTTGACCGTTGATATTCAGGCTCCGCCGCCTGCAGGCAGTGAGAGTTTGCTGGCGTTATCTGAGATGCAAGATATGACTGATAAGCGGGTTGTCATTGTACGGGGTGAGACAGGTAGGGAGTTGTTGGCTGATACCTTGATAGCGAGAGGTGCTACTACTACTTATTTAGAAGTATATCGTCGTTGTGTCCCCAATTATGATGGCACACGTGTGACAGAGGCCTTGTCGGTAGATTGGTTGATAGTGACCAGTGTTGCTGGATTGCAAAACCTGTGTCAAATAGTGAATAACGAAGGAATAAAGCTTAAAATGTTGTTGGTTGTCAGCGAGCGGATTAAGCAAGTTGCAGTTGGATTAGGTTTTCAGCATGTTGTTGTATCAGAGGATGTCAGCGATGCTGCTGTGGTAAGTCGTATAGTCAAGATAGGACAAGAAAATGGCAAATAATGCTGAACAAAAGAAAAAAGCACCGGTGACGGTTGAGAATGCTGCCGTACAGGAGAGTAAGCCTTCTAAGCCTATTCTGTTATGGGTTGCGATACTTATTTTGTTGGTTTTAGGTGCTGGGCTCTATTGGTTGATAGAGCAACAGAAAGTAGCGATAGCAACAATGGCAGAAGAAGTTAAAGCGTCTCAGCAGACAATAGAGGGCCACTTATCTCAATTGGATTCAACCGTTTCTTCAGGTTCGACCAATACAGCAAAATTGCTTGAAAACTTAAATTCAACCGATGTCGGTTTGGCTGAAAAAATTGCTGAAATTGCTGAAATTCAAGATATGACCAACGATGATGTTAAACGCGTTTGGGCGATGGCCGAAGTTGAGTTTTTGCTACAAACAGCAAGTCAGCGTGTTTTGTTAGCGGCTGATAATGAAGGGGCGAAAACAGCCTTAGTTTTGGCAGATGAAAAGCTAAAAGATTTGGCTGACCCCCGTTTATATCGCTTACGGGCTTTGTTGGCTGACGAGCAATTGGCTTTATCCTCAGTAGCAAAAGTGGATATAGACGGCTTAGCTTTACGTTTAAAAAGCGTGTTAGATAATATGGACAAACTACAAGTACTGATGGCGCCGGATGTCGCTGACAGGGGTTCCGAGGATGTTGTGGCAGCAGATGCACCTACAGACTGGAAGGGCGTGTTGAGTGCGGCTTGGGATGAAGTAAGTTCTTTGGTGGTAATTCGCCATCAACAGGATGGTTCAGCCGCAATATTAGTGCCTCAAGAACGTTACTTCTTGTATCAAAATTTGCGGCTTAAGTTAGAAACGGCACGTTTAGCATTATTAGAGAGAAGAGAAGGGAGCTATCACGATAGTTTGACCTCTGCTGAAAAATGGTTAAAGCAATATTTTATCGGTGAAGAGCGTGATGCTGCTTTAGCAACATTAACAGCATTAAACAGTGAAACGATTACAGTGACGATGCCTGATATTTCAGCTTCTTTAGTGTGGTTGAAAGAAAAAGGTAATCAATAATGAAATTGTTGATCATCATTGCGATAGCGCTGCTGATTGGCGGTGGCTTAATGTGGCTGGCAGAGTTTGAGCCAGGGTTTGTTTTATTACAATATGGCAGTTGGAGTCTTGAAACATCTTTAGTAGTGTTTGCAGTGGCTTTTGTGTTGCTTGTCCTCGCAGCTTATTGGGCGCTGAGAAGTGTTGTTTTGATAAAGCAAACGCCAGGAAAATTATCACGTTGGCAGTCATCAAAGCGATTGTCGCGTGCCAATAAGACGTTGACACGTGGCTTAATTACGCTGGAAGAAGGCCGCTGGTCTGAGGCAGAGCGCTTATTAATGCGCTATGCGGGCCACAGTGAAACACCGTTATTACACTATTTGGCGGCGGCCCGTGCGGCCCAAAAACAAGATGCGGGGGAGCGTAGAGACAATTATTTACGGTTGGCCCATGAAACAACGGATGGTGCGGATATTGCCGTCGGGGTTGTTCAGGCGGAATTACAATTAGCATCTGATCAAAAAGAACAGGCTTTGGCAACATTGCAGCATTTACGTGAAATGTCGCCTAAACACCCTTATGTTTTACAGCAGTTACAGAAAGTTTATTCAGAGATGAATGAGTGGCAGGGCGTACAAGATGTTTTGCCCGATTTACGTAAACGTCATGTTTTACCTTCGTCAGATGTGAAGTCACTGTCGACGGAGGCGAATGTTGGTCAGTTAGAGGCAGCTATTGTACGACAAGATTGGGGTGCGGTTAGCGAAATATGGCAAAAAGCACCCTCAAAAATTCGTTATTCAGAAGCGATGTTGCATGCGTATGTGACGGGATTGATACATCAAGGGCGAGGTAAAGAAGCCGGACCCTTAATTGAAGCGTATATGAATAATGCTTGGAGCGATCGTTTGGTATATCAATACGGTCTGATTGAGCTTGATAATTTGGGCGAGCAGATTGAGCGCGCTGGACGTTGGGTGAAAAAGCATCCTAATAACCCTTGGTTATTATTGACTTTAGGCCGCTTACAAAAAATGAATAATCAAGCTGCTAAAGCGGAAAGTTATCTGCGTGAGAGTTTAACGCATGGTGCTCGTGGTGAGACATACCAAGTATTGGCTGAAGTATTAGCAATGGAACCAGGTAACGAGTCTGGGGTGCTAGAAGCCAATCAGAAAGGATTAGCATTGATGTTGTCACAAAAAGATGCGCTTGTTTAAGTGTAAGAGTTGAGGGTTTATGGGTGAAACTGAGGCACATTATTTAGTCGATATATTAGCTCTATTGCTTGCGACGGTTATTGTTGTTCCTTTTTTTCATGCGATCCGGTTAGGAGCCATTCTTGGGTACTTAGCTGCGGGTGTATTGCTCGGGCCGTGGGGCTTTGGGTTATTGACAGAAGTAGAAGAGATTCGTCATTTAGGCGAGTTTGGCGTTATTTTCCTACTATTTGTGCTTGGGATCGAGCTCAAGCCCGATAAATTATGGCAGATGCGTAAAATGGTGATTGGCTTAGGTTTAGGCCAATTATTACTCACAGCCGGGGTGATTTATGGCTTCGCGTTATTATTTGGTTTGCCCCATCATGTCGCTATTATTATTGGGTTTGGCTTAGCCTTATCATCAACCGCTTTTTGTCTGAAATTGCTTGCAGAACGAGGCGGAATATCGACCCAGATGGGTCAGATGTCTTTCTCGGTTTTGTTATTGCAAGATCTTTCTGTTGTGCCCCTTTTAGCGCTAGTTTCGATGTTTGCCGGTGGTGCAGTCGCGGCAGCTGAGCCAGGTATTAGTTTTGGTTTTGCCGTCTTGATTATCATTGCTTTGCTGGTTGCGGGCCATTATTTGCTGAACCCTGTTTTGGGTAAAATTGTGGCAAGCCAAGATCCGGATGTATTCATTGCTTTAGCAGTACTGCTTGTTCTGGGTATGGCTTGGATTATGGAAAGTATTGGCTTCTCAATGGCCCTGGGTGCTTTCCTTGCGGGCACGATGCTGGCGGAATCACATTATCGTCATCAGATTGAAGCTGATATTTTACCGTTTAGGGGAATCTTACTCGGCCTGTTCTTTATGACCGTTGGGATGGGGATTGATTTTGCTTTGTTGTGGGATAAATTCTGGGTTGTGATTGCGCTGACGGTCGGTTTAATGTTGATCAAAGGGCTCATTGTTTATTTTTTAGCTCGTTTATCTGGTGCGAGGCACAATGTCTCTATCCAAACAGCTGCATTATTATCTCAAAGCGGTGAATTTGGGTTTGTAATGTTTGGCTTTGCAACTCTGTCTGGTGTTTTAGATACCCAATTGAGCAATATGCTGACATTGGTGATTGCGTTGACGATGGTTTTAACGCCTTTTGTAGTAAAAGGGGCGAATTACTTGACGAGTCGCTTTTATGTAGCTGAAGGTGATGAGGATGGTGACTTTTGTGCTTTATTTGAAGAAACCGAAGGCCACGTTATTTTAGCTGGTTTTGGCCGTGTTGGTGCTCGGATAGGCGCTATTTTAAATGCTGCCAATGTGCCGTATGTTGCTATTGATATGAGTGAAGAAAGAGTGAAGGCTGCTCGGGCGCAAGGGTTCAGTGTATTTTACGGCGATGCAAGTAATGTGAAGGTGTTACAAGCAGCCGGTGCTGCTAAGGCAAAAATGGTGGTCGTTGCGATGGACAACCCTGCGCACTTTGACCGTTTGGTGCCTTTAGTTAGGCAGTATTACCCTCAGTTGCCAATTCATGCGCGGGCGAAGGATAGACGCCATTGTGCTGATTTGATCACACAAGGTGCTTCAACGGCCATTTCGGAAACGCTTGAAACCAGTTTGCGATTGTCAGAAGAAGTTTTGCAAGGTAGTGGCGTCGAACAAAGTGATATCGAAAGCGTGATCGAAGCGTTTAGAAATGACTATTATTCTGATGTGGTACAAAAAGTGTCAGATAAACGTGTTGTGATGGGTGAACTTAAGCACTAACCAATGCTGTAAACTCACTTATAGGCGCATGGGCATCACGACATATTGTCGGTCTAGTTTTTCATCAAAGGGTGTTATTAAGACGCTGCTGTTATCGTCACTGAAAATCATTTTCACTTTTTGATCTGGCATGGCATTAAGTAGGTCTAGTAGATAGGCATTATTAAAAGCTATTTCTAATGGGTTACCTGAATACTCAACACTGATTTCTTCTTCTGCTGATTCCTGCTCTTGGTTAACAACAGTGGCTTTGAATAAGTTAGTCTCTAAATTAATCCGAACACTACGATGCTTGTCGCTGGATAAAATAGCCGCGCGCGATAGCGCTTGTTTGAGCATATCGCGTTCTGCAACGACTTCTTTATCACCGCCAACTGGAATAACACGTTGGTAGTTAGGGAATTGGCCATCTATTAATTTTGAAGTGAAGTGTAAGTCGGGCAACTCTACTTTTATTTGTTGGTTGCTAAATGCCACGGTAACATTATCTTCGCTGTCATTGAGTAAGCGGCCTAGTTCTAATATCGCCTTACGTGGAACGATGACGCTGGTCTTTTCTTGGGCTTTTTTTGATGTTATTAAGCTGCCTAAGGCAAGACGATGCCCATCTGTTGCAACTGCACGTAATGCTGCATCATCACGCTCTAACAGCAAGCCGTTGAGGTAATAACGTACATCTTGGCTGGCCATGGCAAAGCTCGTTTCATCGAGTAAAGATTTCAAAGCCGATTGTGGCAGGCTTATTTCATCAATGTAGTTAGCGCCTTCGCTGTCAGGGAAGTCTTCACTTGGTAATGTTGATAGTGAGAAACGACTTTTACCTGCTTTTACTAAGGCTTTTCCGTCATTGGCTTTAAAACTGATTGTGGCATTAGACGGTAGTGCTCGGCAGATATCTAAAAATTTTCGGGCTGAAACCGTTGTCTTGCCTTCTTGTTCAACCGCGACCGGTAGGGTCGCAATCATTTCTAATTCCATGTCAGTACTGGTCATGGTCAATTGTGTGCCATGCGCTTTCAGTAGAATGGTCGATAAAATGGGGAGTGTTGCGCGCCTTTCAACGATGCTACACACTAATTGCAATGGCCGGACAATGGTTTCTTGGCTGACGGTAAACTGCATGGTCATTCTCTCGTTTAACTAGATAAGGTTCTGAATAAGTTTCGGTGATCTTCGGCGATACGGCTGTCAGTTTCAAGTAGTTCGGCTACTTTTCTGCAGGCATGTAAGACCGTAGTGTGATCTCGGCCACCGAAAGCATCACCAATTTCTGGCAAGCTGTGGTTGGTTAACTCTTTTGCTAGTGCCATAGCAATTTGTCTTGGCCTTGCAATTGAGCGTGTCCGTTTTTTGGATAAGAGATCTGATACGCGGATTTTGAAATACTCTGCGACGGTCTTTTGAATACTGTCCAGAGTGACTAATTTTTGATGTAAAGCCAATAAATCCTTAAGTGCTTCTTGTGCCATGTCTATTGATAACGGTTGGCGTGTGAATCGAGAATAGGCTAAGACGCGTTGCAAAGCACCTTCTAGATCTCGGACGTTTGAACGAATACGTTTTGCGATGAAAAAAGCGACGTCTTCTGGCAGTTCAGTTAAGTTCTGTTGTGCTTTTTTGATTAAGATGGCCACTCGTGTTTCAAGCTCAGGGGGTTCAATTGCTACGGTCAGTCCCCAACCTAGCCTCGATTGCAGTCGTTCGTCCAAGTTGTCTACTTCTTTGGGAAACCGATCACAGGTCAGGATAATTTGGCGCTGACCTTCAAGTAGATTGTTGAAGGTATAGAAAAATTCTTCTTGCGAACGTTCTTTTTTAGCAAAAAACTGGATGTCATCAATCAGCAGGGCATCGACATTGCGGTAATGTGCTTTGAATTGATCGATGACGTTGTTGCGTAACGAAGTGATCATATCTTGAACAAAGCGTTCTGAAGATAAGTACATGACGCGCGCTTTGGGGTTATCTTTCTTGATCTGATTGCCGACAGCGAGCATTAAATGGGTTTTTCCTAAGCCGGTTCCACCATATAAAAATAGGGGGTTGTAGCCAGATGTACCAGGCGCTTCTGCAACGTGGAGCGAACCAGCACGGGCAATCTGATTGGACTTACCTTCTACAAAAGTATCGAAGGTAAAGAGCGGATTCATGGGGCTACCGAGGGCTGGTTCGGCTTTATTGCTGTTTGATGTGGGCCTTTGTTGCTTGGCGACGATTTTTTCTGGCGCAATAGCTTCTGTACCCACTTCAATTTGGATTTGTTTAACCTTGCCTTGGCTTAGGTTAATGAGCAGGTCGTTGATAGAATGTTCGAGTTGTTCTTGCACCCATGCTTGAACATAGGCGTTGGGTGCCAATAAGCGAAGTGTGTCTTCGGTCTCTATCGCTTGTAAAGGACGTAGCCAAGTGTTCAGCTGTTGAACTGACAATTCACCTTCAAGATGGGATAAACATTTTTCCCATAGGGATGAAGACACAGAGACTCCTTAACGACCAAAAAGGGTTAGATGGCTTATCAAAAAATAAGTGTGATTTATTATTAATTGTATAATGCCACAGTAAGACGGATAACGTTATCGCCAATGCATTTTTTTAGCAAGTAAAACTTATGTGATTTAGTTCATGTGATGTTTGACTTAAGGGGTGATAAAGCACTATAATTTCACCCCTTTTGCCCAACTGACTATGTTGGTTCGGCGATAAACAAACATGATATTTGGGAGTTGGTGAAATGAAAAGAACTTTTCAGCCTAGTAATATAAAGCGTAATCGTACTCATGGTTTCCGTGCACGTATGAGAACAGTTGGTGGTCGTCGTGTGATTAATGCACGTCGTGCTAAAGGTCGCGCAAGCTTAACCGTTTAATTTCTCTCAACAAATTAGGGAGACATGACTTGGCAAAATTTAGCCGGGCCATGAGAATGAACAACCCGAGGGATTATGCTCGGGTATTTCGTCAGGCTAAACGTGTTAGTAAAGGTGGTCTGACGGTGCTAACAGTTGAAAACTCAGTTGGGCATCCTCGGTTGGGTTTAGCGATTGCTAAGAAACATCTCAAGTTAGCAACGCGTCGTAATCAATTAAAGCGTGTTATTAGAACATCATTTCGGCAGCATCAATCGGTGTTGGCCAATATCGATATTGTTGTGTTGTCACGGGCTGACGTAAGCCAGCGTGAGATAGCACAGATTTGGGTGACATTAGAGCGGCATTGGCAAACGGTGGCAGCACAGTGGCAAAAATCCTAGTTGGACTCATCCGAGCATATCAATTTCTTATTAGCCCTTTGTTGGGCTCAAATTGTCGTTTTCATCCTACTTGTTCGCAATATATGATGGAAGCAATCACACGTTTTGGTCTCATACGTGGTACTTGGCTCGGTTTACGCCGACTTTCACATTGTCACCCTTGGCATGAGGGCGGCAACGATCCTGTTCCTGAACTAAAGATAGAAAAACGCAATGGATAATATCAAAACTTTTCTTGTATTCGGCTTATTGGTTGTCTCATTATTATTATGGGAAGCTTGGCAAAATGAATATGTTCGTCCTGCTCAAATTGCTGAACAGACAGCGGCACAATCAGCCGCACCGGTTGTAACTGCGAGTGGCCAAGAGGTGGTTAAGGGTGACTTACCTGACCTACCTGTAGTCAATGCTGTTGCGGATGGAAGCCTTCCTGCTATCGATGGTGGTGGGGTTCAGGCAGGTACGCAAAACCAAGTGCATGTTAAAACCGATGTGATGGATGTTTATATTGACCCTAAAGGTGCAGACATTCGTCGTTTGGCTTTATTAAAGTATCCGGTTGAGTCTTCTGATCCTGACGTACCCGTGCAGTTTTTGAATGACACCGCAGGACAGTTTTTTGTCGTGCAGTCAGGTTTACGCTCGGATGCGCAGGCACCAACCCATTATGAACAATATTCTGCTGAACAGTCGGAGTATGCCTTAAGTGACGATGCTGACACTTTAGTTGTGCCACTACATTGGCAGTCTGATGATGGCTTGAAGGTAACTAAAACCTATCGTTTCAAACGTGATAGTTATTTAGTCGATGTTGATTATCAAGTGACGAACGCGAGTGGTCAGACTTTTTCTGCCTATCCCTATGCACAATTCAACCGTAATCGTCCAAGTGAAGACAGTATGTTGCTCTACACCTATACCGGCGCGGTATTCTCGAGCCCAGGTGATGAGTATGAGAAGATAGATTTTGATGATCTTGATGATGCGGCGTATATGAAGACGTCGACGAATGGTTGGGCATCAATGATTCAGCATTATTTCGTGGCAGCGATGATTCCTGCTTTAGACGATCAAGAAAAAACATTCTATGGTAAATCAATTAACGAGCAGAACTATACTGCAGGTATGAAAATGCCAACGATTACTGTTGCGGCGGGTGAGTCAGCACAAACTAAATACAGCCTGTATTTGGGGCCGAAAGAACATAAAAGACTTGAGCCCATCGCAGAGAATTTAGACTTAACCGTTGATTATGGTAAGTTGACGATTATCTCGCAACCGTTGTTTACCGTTATGGAATGGATCCATAAAGTAACTAATAATTGGGGTTGGTCGATTGTTTTCTTAACTGTTTTGATTAAATTAGCTTTTTATAAATTGTCGGCAGCAAGTTATCGATCAATGGCGGGTATGCGTAAATTAACGCCGAAACTAGCAACTTTGAAAGAACGTTTTGGTGATGATAAGCAACAATTTAATAAAGCCATGATGGATCTGTACAAAACTGAAAAAATTAACCCGCTAGGTGGTTGTTTGCCTGTGTTAGTTCAAATGCCGGTGTTTTTGGCATTTTATTGGGTATTGGTTGAAAGTATTGAATTACGTCAAGCCGACTTTATCTGGTGGTTGAATGACCTGACTGCCATGGATCCTTATTTCATTTTGCCGGTGTTGTTTGGTATTAGCATGTTCATCCAACAGAAATTGAATCCTGCGCCACAAGATCCTGCACAAGCTATGGTGATGAAGGCCTTTCCTATCGTGTTTACGGTCTTCTTTGCTTTCTTCCCATCTGGTCTTGTTTTGTACTGGGTTGTGAATAATATTTTATCTATTGCACAGCAGTGGTATATCACACGTCAAATGGGTGCTATTTAGCTTCTTAGGCGATGGAAACGATTGTTGCTATTGCGACAGCGCCAGGCCGTGGTGGTGTGGGAGTCGTTCGGCTATCGGGTGACAAGAGCGCGGAAATAGCAGCTCAAATTTGTGGGCGTCTCCCTTCGCCGCGCAATGCGATGTTTAGTCATTTCAAGGATGGGAAAGGCGAAATCATTGATAGTGGCATTGCTTTATTTTTTCCTAATCCTGCTTCTTTTACGGGTGAGGATGTCGTCGAGCTTCAAGGGCATGGCAGTCCTTTGGTTTTAGATCAACTTTGCCAGCGTGCGATTAGTTTAGGTGCAAGGATGGCCAATCCAGGCGAGTTTTCTGAGCGAGCTTTTCTGAATAACAAGATGGATTTGGCCCAAGCTGAGGCTGTTGCTGATCTCATTGAAAGTACAACCGAGCAAGCAGCGCGTAGTGCAATGCGTTCTTTACAGGGCGTGTTTTCTGATCGGGTTAACCAATTATTAAAGCAACTCACAGACTTGCGAATTTATGTTGAGGCAGCGATTGATTTTAGTGATGAGGAAATTGATTTTCTAGCTGAAGCAGCGGTTGATCAACAGCTGCAAGTGCTATTGAAGACGGTCGATGCGATTAGTGATAGCGCGCAACAAGGCCGCTTGTTGAGGGATGGACTCAGGGTGGTACTTGCAGGGCAGCCCAATGCGGGTAAGTCGAGCTTGCATAATCAATTGGCAGGTCATGATGCGGCGATTGTGACGGATGTTGCGGGTACGACGCGAGATATTTTACGAGAACAAATTCATATTGGTGGTTTACCTCTTAGTATTTCTGATACTGCAGGTCTACATGATGCGACAGATATTGTTGAGAAGGAAGGTATCAGGCGTACACAGAATGAGTTAGCAGAAGCAGATCGTATATTGTTGGTTCTTGACCATGAAAAAGGACTAACAAAAGAAGATGAACGTATTTTGTCTGAGTTACCTCCCTCGATTCCATTGACGTTGGTTTATAACAAGATAGATAAGCAAGGTCTAACAGCAAGTTTGACGGAAGAGCGGGGTCAAACTTGTCTCTATATTTCGGCTAAGACAGGTGATGGCATTGCTTTATTGAAGCAATATTTATGTGATTCTGTTGGTTATCACCCACAAGATGAGGGCGTGTTTATCGCTCGACGTCGTCATTTGGACGCTTTGCAGCGTGCTCGCTTGGCGATAGAAACGGGCTATGACTGTTTATCCGGCTTAGGGGCTGGTGAGTTATTGGCTGAGGAATTACGACAGGCCCAACATGCTTTAGGTGAAATTACAGGCACGTTTACTAATGAAGATCTGTTAGATCAGATCTTCTCTAGTTTTTGTATTGGCAAATAGGCTCGTTTGTCAGCTTAAGCTGAGAATGAAGAGCCGCACCCACATGTTGTTGTGGCATTTGGATTGCGAATGACAAATTGGGATCCTTCGACACTATCACTGTAATCAATTTCGGCACCGACAAGGTATTGATAGCTTGCTGGATCGATCAGTAATGTGACGCCCCCTTTTTCGACTTGGGTATCGGCTTCACTGACTTCTTCTTCAAAGGTGAAGCCATACTGGAAACCTGAACAACCACCACCAGTAATAAAAACACGCAGCTTAAGCTGATCGTTGCCTTCTTCTTCGATTAGCGTGCTGACTTTGTGTGCGGCGGCATCGGTAAAGTTGACTGGACTCGGCATTTCACTTGACATGGTTTACTCCAAAACTAGCATTGTTAGGAATGTATTATCCCAAAGACTGAGTAAATTAGTCAAGAATTCGCTTTTTGCTCTAGCTGAAAGGCTTTGGTTTCGTCAATAACATCATGGTTGAGATCTAAGGTACCGTCTTTATCTGCGGACATTCTAATCAGTTGGCCGTTGACTTCTGACCCCACTGTCATTTCAAGTAAACGATAATAGACATTACCTGTGACTTTGGCATTATCTGCTAACTCTACGTGGCCTGCGGCGAAGATATTACCATTAATCGCACCATTGATAATCATATTAGGGACGCGTATTTCGCCTTCAATTGTACCCTGTTCACTGAGGGTGAGGACGGAATCAATATCGTTGATGGCTTTGATGTTGCCGGTGATTTTGCCATCAATGCGTAGGCCACCACTAAACTCGATATCACCTTTGATATGTGTTTGTTGGCCAATTAAGGTGTCAATACGGACGGCAGGTTTTTTTGTTTTTTATTTTTTGTTTTTCCAAACATGGCTTACCTCTCAAGTTGAGTTGGGCTAGTAGAGACTGTCCAATCGATGGTTTTCGAGAGGGTGGTCTTTTTGTTTTGAATTAGGGTGATTTTAATCGATTTTGGTTCCATGTCATTGGCGAGATTAATTTGGCCATTAAAAACTTGAACATGTCGTAATTTAAGTTGGTGTTCGTTAAGCTTGATAGTTTTTGATTGCTTGTCGATGTTACCAGTCAAGCTAACAGAAAGTTTCCCATTTAATGGTTTAGTGATTTTTTTACCTTGTGAGATGACGAGCCGGTAGCTGAATTGATCAGCTTGTTCGGTATCAGCGGTTATTTTTAATTCACGTACCTGTAGCTTGCTAGTCGCGCTGCCTTGCGTGATATTTTGATAGAAACTGAGTTCTTTATCGATTTCAAGTGCGTTATCTTGTAGTTCGTTGAGTTGTTGTAACAGCTCGTTGTTGGTGGCTTTTTGGATTGCGAGGGCTTGTTGCCGGTTTATGTTGTCAGTGGTAAGGGCTTCATTTTGTGCCGTTAGTTTGATATTACGTTCTTTGATTTGGTGGTTTTCTTGTTCGAGTACAGTTACCAGGGCAGATAATTCCCCGGTGGTCTGTTGTCGGTATACCCAGATAATAATGGCGATGATAATTAAACCAAGCAGTGCCATTAACAGGTTCTTTATGACCTGCTGGTCGTTATTTAGTTGTGGTGGCGTGAGCACGTTATCTTATCTTTTATGGCATGACGGCAATGGTATTGATACCCATGCTTTCAGGAAGGTCAAAGAGGATGTTCATATTTTGAATTGCTTGGCCAGATGCCCCTTTGACTAAATTATCAATTGCAGATAAAACAACAACAGTATTGCCTTTCTGTGGTTGGTGGACAGCAATTCGACAAACATTTGTCCCGGTTACCGTCCTGGTTTCAGGGTGAGAACCGGCAGGCAGAACATCAACAAATGGTTCGTTGGCATAACGTTGTTCAAACAAAGCTTGTAGGTCTGTTTGCTTTGTTAATGTAGCGTAGAGCGTAGCGTGAATTCCTCTAATCATCGGTGTTAGGTGAGGGACAAAAGTGAGCCCGACAGGGTTGGCGCTGACATCATTCAAGCCTTGTGTTATTTCTGGCAAATGACGATGGCCAGCGACAGCATAGGCTTTCATATTTTCTGATGATTCTGTTAGTAGTGTCCCTATAGCGGCTTTACGACCGGCACCGCTGACCCCCGATTTTGCATCTGCGATAAGATGGTCGACGTCAATGATGCCTTGTTCCAGTAAAGGAATAAAACCAAGTTGAGTTGCGGTTGGGTAGCAACCAGGAACCGCAATGAGTTGCGCTGATTTAATAGCGTCGCGGTTGACTTCAGGCAGACCATAAACTGCTTCTGATAATAATTCAGGACAAGTATGCGGCATGTTGTACCACTGTTCCCATTCAACGGCATCGCGCAATCTAAAGTCTGCGGAGAGGTCAATTACTTTGGTATCGCGTTTGATTAACTCCGGTACCATTTCCATGGCAACGCAGTGTGGCGTTGCGAAAAAAACGACATCGCAGTTAGCGAGTTGGTCTACATCTGGTTGGCAGAATTGTTGATCAATATGACCGCGCAGGTTTGGAAATAAGTCGCTCACAGGTTTCCCTGCTTCACCGCGAGAGGTAACGCATTCAATTAAAACTTTAGGATGGCTTGCCAGTAGACGCAATAGCTCTACGCCGGTGTAACCTGTTGCGCCGACGATACCCACTTTAATCATGATGTGTCTCTTTGGTTTGGTAAAGCACTACATAATAGAAGAGCGCACGGCAAAGAGGAAGGGCTTAGTCGATGTTTAGGTGTTTTTCGATGCGTTGCTTTTGTAGAAGGTAATCTACTGTAGTGACTTTTTGTGGCTCATCAAAATTTATTTCATTGATATAGAGTGGGTAAGGGATATGTGATTTTCTTAAACTCAAAAGAAAGGAGGAGATTTGATTAAAGATGGTTTTGGCATTGGCTGGCCCTGAGAATTGCTTAGGGCCACAGTTGATAGTGCAAAGGGCATCTTCTTTGGGTGATGCCATGGTAATAACGACGGGTAAATAACTTTGTTTTTCATTGAGGGAAGGTACTGGTAACGGTGTTAGTTTCCATGGTTTGGTTTTTGTTGCTGACGCTATGATTTTGAAATAGCGGAGCTTTAAGTTTGAGTTATGTTTTTGAATGATGTTCAAGAAGTGTTGGAAATGGATAATTGCGGTTTCTTGGGTCAATTTGAGCTCATGGTTGGAGATTAAGTTGCCGAATTCATCCAATATATGAATCGAGTTAGTCTGATTCTTCTGTTCAATGATCAGGCTGATGGTGTCTTTCTGTTGACAACTTAACAGGGTGTTTAAGCATTGTGTTGGGTCAAGGTTGCCATCAAGCTTGGAAACCGAGAAATGCTTTTTTGAGCGGATAAGATATTGGCTAAGATTGGTACTTTTTAGCTCGGTTATGTCGACACCTTCAGGTTGCCAGTCAAGTTGATAGAGCTTGTCTGCTATCTGCGCGAGGTAATTACCTTCTACATTTTTATGATAGTGGGTATTTACATCGTTATATAGCTTGTTGAGACGTTGACTGATTAATGGGCCATGGGTATCAGAGGGGCACCAACAATAGAGCATTGTTCTAGATTTACCCTTGCTCCACCATGTGATGAGATAACTACAAAGATCGACGGGGGCCGTTTTACCTTTGATCTCAAATGTTTGCCATTCACCCGTCGTGGAGCGGATCAGGCCATCAATGCTATAAACAAGGCTTTCCCCACGGTTAGCATAGTTAAAAGGGTCATTATGCAAGCTTGTTAGTTGTAGACCTTGGGTATTTTTAACGAGGCTTTCATTTTGTTCTAGGTTTGCAAAAAGCAAGAGCTGATCAAGCTTAGGCGGTGTTAAACCTGATTTTTTATCTGAAGGGGTATGCCCCGTTAGCGGCGAACGGAGTAGCTGTTGTACCAGTGAAATGACTGTTTTGATAGTCATCAAATGGGTTTTATCCGCGATGAGAATACGCGTTGCTTTATTTAATAAACCGTTGAAAATAGCCCATGATAGAACGTGTAATAAAGCGCCATTATGATAGAGCGGTGTTTGTGTTTTATTAGATAATGGCACTAGGCTTAATTTCCAGCCATCGTCATTGGAAAAGCGATAGAGATGAATTTCCTCTTCGGCACTTTTTGCGAGTAATTCTCTGGGGAGCGCTCCAATAATATTAGGTTTATTGTCAGCATAACGTTGTATTTTTTTATTGGTGAGGGCGTTGCTTGCTGGCAATGTTAATTGGTGTTGCTTGGCAAACTGTTTGATAGTTGTTTGAACCTGAGCAAAGGCGGTTTGCGTTTGTGTATGTTCTTCTAGAGATTGTTCGTATTTAGCAATATCGCGGCGATCGAGAATTTGAAATTCGTGATTGGGCCATCCCTAACTTTCTGAGGCTTTTTTGATAAAGTCTCGACGCCAAGGAAATCTGGGTTGTGAAACGTGTTTAGATAATGCTTCTTGTGCTTGGATATAGAGAGATTGTTGGGCTAGGCGTTGACTGTCTGTTGTTAATTTACTGTTTGAAACAAGTTTAAATTGCAGTACTCTGGAATCGATGGCAAGGGGTTCGCGTTCACCATCATAAACGGCTTTTTTATAGCCATTGCTTAATCGGGTGATGTTTGGGTAGTGTTCTAATAAGCCTTGGTTGTACAGCATTGGTAGCAGGTAACTAAGACCTGATTCGATTCCTAAAGCCATGGCCTCACAAGCATTGTCTGCTAATGCTTGTGGGCTGGCGGGTTCCAATTCGCCAAAATCAAGCAGTTCGTACTGTGTCTGAACTCGGTGTTGTGTGAGTTGTTGTACATTTTTTTGTAATCCTCACCTGGCGGGACAAGTCACCATAAAGGAATTTCCCCTGCGAGTATTAGGCCGTTGAGATAGAGTTGTTCTAATTTCTCTGGGTTTAGAGGGCTGCTTTGAAGATTATCTTGTCTAAGTAATTCGATATCGAGTGTAATTTCAAGATTTTTTGCCCATTGTGTAAGCAGCCTCAGTTTGTGTTCTAGTGCTTGGTGTTGTTCGGGATTGATATCGGTGTGAATGACATAAACTGTGAAGGCGATTTGGCTTGGGATATTGAGTAGGCCATATTCATTAATGAGGTAAAGGCCTGCTAAACCGTAATGGCGTATGCCCTGACGTTTGTATTTGAAACTAGGGCTGAGTTTTGAACTTCATTGATAGTTTGCTCATTTGCCTGATATCCGATGATGCCAACAGGGGTCTCTTTTCTACCATAGCCTGGTAAATCAGGGACATTGGTGTGGAGTAAGAAGGGAAGTAGTTTAAAAAAGTTTTGTTGCTGTAATGACACGCGTTTGCTTAACCGCTCGATCCTTGTGCGGTTAAGTTGTTCAAAACGATTGATGATCTGGTTAGGATCCATATCAGTTCAATCTGGCCTTTGTTTAGTGTTTAAAGTGTCGCATGCCGGTGAAGACCATGGCAATACCATGTTCGTCGGCGGCAGCGATGACTTCATCGTCTCGCATTGATCCACCTGGTTGGATGACGGCACTTATTCCGGCTTCTCCTGCGGCATCTAAGCCATCGCGGAATGGGAAGAAGGCATCTGAGGCCATTACAGCTCCTGGTACAGTTAGGCCGGCATCTTCAGCTTTTATTCCAGCAATGCGGCTACTGACAACGCGACTCATCTGCCCTGCGCCAATACCGATGGTCTGTTGGTTATTGACGTAGACGATAGCATTTGATTTGACGAATTTTGCGACGCGCCAGGCAAAGCGTAAATCAGCCATTTGTTGTTCGGTTGGGGCTTTTTTAGTTACGACTTTGAGCTCATCATCGGTGACTAAAGCAGTATCTTGATCCTGAACTAGTAAACCACCGGTAACGCGTTTGAAATCTAGGCCTTGGACTTGTTGTGTTGGGAAAGTGCCACAATTTAATAGGCGAACATTGGCTTTTTGGCTGACAATAGCTTTGGCTTCTTCGCTGATATCTGGGGCAATAATGACTTCGACGAATTGGCGGTCGATAATAGCTTGGGCGGTGGCGGCATCGAGGGTTTTGTTGAAAGCAATAATTCCCCCGAATGCTGAGGTTGGATCCGTTTGATAAGCTAAGTCATAAGCGGTTAATAAATCTTTCGCTGTGGCAACGCCACAGGGGTTAGCATGTTTGACGATGACGCACGCGGGTGATTCTGGGAAAGCTTTAACGCATTCTAAAGCAGCATCAGTGTCAGCTATATTGTTATAGGATATGGCTTTTCCTTGAATTTG
>Ga0233444_10000586_pt1 | contig 46486 bp, 48 predicted proteins | sample SI_124_October20_6_FD_182792 | JGI IMG/M metagenome (GOLD analysis project Ga0233444, IMG submission 182792) | Seawater microbial communities from Saanich Inlet, British Columbia, Canada - SI_124_October2016_10_MG | ecosystem: Environmental > Aquatic > Marine > Inlet | place: Canada: British... | reverse complement strand
TCTAATTTCTTTTTTTTCGTAAATTTTACTAGTGAATTTAAATACAATGTTAAATGATTTCATAATTTTTTTTAATTTTTTCTTATCTAAACTTTTATTCTCTCTATTAAAAAATGTTTCGATAGTAATTTTGTGTTTACTACCAGTTTTGTATAAATAAACTCTAAAAATGTTGGTTTTCAATGAAAAAACTTGAATATATAAATTATCAAAAAAACAATTGTCCAAAAACTCAATATTAGCACAGTAAATTTTAACTTTTGTGACTGGATTATCCAACTTCCCATATCCTAAGGTTTTTATCAAATTCACCGGATTTGCAGCCCAAATAAATTTATCCGCTTTTAAAAGGTTATTACTTTCATAAATTTTAACATCATTTTTTTTTTTACAATCAATCTTTATTGAAGAGTTAAACTTTATGTTAATTTTTTTTTTCAACAATTTTTCAAATTTTTTATAAAAACTATTGTTACCATTTTTTGCGAGACAATATTTTTGTTCTGTATTAGCAATTTTTGGTACCCCTAAAATTTGATCAGCCATTTTGTTAATTTTTTTAATTTTAGCAGTTCGCTTTAAATCATTGATAAAACAAATTCTACCTATATTTAATCTCTCAGCACAGGAGGCATGTAATTGATTAGAAATTTTTGAAATAGTTTCACACCATTTATTCAATGGATTGCGAACGTTAACCTGAAAAGAGTTTAACCTACTATACAAAGTATCAATTTTTTTATTGTTTAAAATTTTTTCAAAACTTAATGAAGTAACTGGCTGAGCAAATAAGTTGTTTACCTCAGTTGCTCCGAATAAATCGGTATAAGACCTATGAATATTAAATTCTTTATTTCCTATTTTTTTTGGACCTAAAATTTTAAACTCATTTTTAAATTCTTTTTTGTCCTTTATAAGCTTCAACCATTTAGAATTGGGATTAAAGTAATGAGGACCATTAAAAAAAACCTGTTTATCAAAGACTATATCTTTACTTGCACCACCAAGTTTTTCACCTCTCTCAAAAAGAGAAACTTTGTAGCCTAGTTGAGACAATAAAAGAGCACTAATACATCCAGAAAAACCACCACCTATAATAAAAACTTTTTTATTATTTTTCATTTTTAAAATACTTTATCAGTCCAATTTCAAAAAATTTCAAAATTTTTTTTATGTCCTCATAACTTGTTTGATAAGAAATAAAAATTATACCATTAGAGGGATAATAGATTTTATTTTTAAAAAGAAATTTTTTAAATTGATTAATTTTTTTATTTTTTTTAGATTCAAAGAAATCTCTTTGTATTCTATTTTTTACAATTTTGTCTGTAAACACAATTCTAAACATTGAATGAAACTTATATATAGAAATTTTCAGATGATTTTTAGTTATTAATTTATTTAAATTTTCACTAAAAAATTTTGATTTTAAATTTAAATTTTTAAAAATTTTTTTTTTATTTTTAATTATGTATTCAACTGTTTTTTTCCCAACATATGTTGAAATAGAATTTCCTGAAAATGTTCCTCCAAAAAAAACTTTTGGTTGTTGTTTGTTTATTAACGCATCTATTTTTTTTGAAACACCTATAATTCCAATTGGCATACCTCCGCCAAAGCATTTTCCAAATGTAGATATATCTGGTTTAATTTTAAAAAAAGTTTGAACACTTCCACCATTGGTCCTTAAGCCAGTAATCATCTCATCGAAAATTAAAATTATTTTGTTTTTTTGAGCGTAATTTTTTAAAAAAATTAAATATTTTCTTACTTCACTATTTGGCAGGCTAGCTTGTATGGGCTCAATCAATATACAAGAAATTTTTTTTTTTGATTTATCTAAAATTTTTTTTGAGATGGCAATATCGTTGTAAGGTAAAAATTTGATTTGAGATTGATCATATTTTGTTAACCCACTTGAAATTGGTGTAGATTTAAAATTTTTATCTACAGTAAATAATGTACGATCATTAGAGCCATGCCAGCTTCCTGTTACAGACATTATTAAATTTTTTTTTGTTACCGCTTTACTTATTCTTATAGACTTCATGACAGCTTCACTACCTGTGTTACAAAAGATGAAATTTTTAAAATGAGGGAATAAATTCTTTAATATTTTAGAAAAGTTTTGTGCCTGCTTATTAGGTGCAGCCATAATAGATAATTTTTTTTTAATTATTTCTTTTAAAGACTGTATAAAAATTTTACTTTGGTGCCCCAATAATAAACTGCCCGCTGCAAACGATAGATCTAAATAGTCTTTATTTCCTATTATAATCCTAGAACCATTGGCATTATCAAAAAGTTCAGGATTATTTTTATACCCTTCATTTAAGACATGGTTATTTAGAATTTTTTTTTTATTTTTCAAAATATTCTTTTAAATTGGCGTTTTTACTATTTATATAACACATGGACATGATATGTAAATCTGATATGTTCAAATATTGAACATATACTAGAAAATATAAGTAAAATGAAAAAAATTTAAACAAAAAAATGAAAGAAAACCAAGACCACTTAAATATTTTAAGAAAAATTAAAAAAAAACCATCATCATCTCAAAGAGAGCTGGCAAATGATCTCGGTTTTAGTCTTGGAAAACTGAATTATTGTTTAAGAGCTTTGAAACAAAAAGGTCATATCAAGATTAATAATTTTAAAAATAATCCAAAAAAAATTAATTATATTTATGTTTTAACTCCTAAAGGAATTGCTCATAAAGCTAAACTCACTCTTAATTTTATGAAATTAAAGATGACTGAATACGATGAATTAAGATCAGAGCTAGAGAAAGAAAAAAAATAATAAATTGCTCAACAATTACAACTTATGTCAGTTAAAAAATTTCACAATCTAGCAAAAAAAAATCTTTTTCCAATTTGTAGAAGTATAACAGGCAATGGAGTAAGAAAAACTCTTTATCAAATTAAAAAAAATTTTCCTAAATTAAAAATTTATGAAAAAGCATCTCAAACAAAAGTTTTCGATTGGAAAGTTCCTCCAGAGTGGAATATAAAAAATGCGTTTGTAATTGATAAATATGGAAATAAAATAATTGATTTTAAATTAAATAACCTGCATATAATTAATTATTCCATTCCTATTAATAAATACGTTGTAAAAAAAGAATTTTTTAAACATTTATATTCTTTGCCTAATCAACCTGAAGCAATTCCTTACATAACTTCATATTATCAAAAGTATTGGGGATTTTGTGTAACCCATAAACAAAAATTATCTTTTGACAAAAAATATGAACCAAATGATAAATTTAAAATAGTAATAAATTCTAACCTAAATACAAAAGGCAATCTTACTTTTGGAGAGTTAATATTGAGAGGAAAAACTAAACAAGAAATTTTAATATCAACATATATTTGTCATCCTTCAATGGCAAATAATGAACTTTCAGGACCTATAGTCTCAATGAGCCTTATTAACTATTTTTTGAAAAAAAAAAATTTAAAAAAAACTATAAGATTTTTATTTATACCTGAAACCATTGGATCAATTTCATATTTATCTACAAATTTAGACCATTTAAAAAAAAATGTTATAGCGGGTTTCAATTTAAGTTGTCTGGGAGATGATAGAACTCATTCATTTATGACAACAAAGTATGGCGATACTTTATCTGATAAAGTTATTATAAAAGCTTATAAAAAACTAAAAATAAAATATAAAAAATTTTCTTTTTTAGATCGCGGTTCTGATGAAAGACAATATAATTCTCCAGGGATTGATTTGCCGATAGCTTCAATATTTAGAACCAAATACGGTGAGTACCCAGAGTATCATACTTCTTTAGACAATTTTGACTTAGTAAGTATTAAAGGTTTGACCGGAGGATTTAATGTAACAAGAACAGCAATAAATTTACTTCTGGACATGGTAATACCTAAAACATCAATACTATGTGAGCCACATATGAGTAAAAGGAAGCTTTATCCTTCGTTATCAACTAAAAATACAAACAAGATGGTTAGAAATTACATGAATTTTATTCAATATGCTGATGGTAAAAATGATTTGGATCAAATTTCTCAATTTATCAATCTCAAGCTGAAAGAAGTAAAAAAGATATATAAATTATTGAAAAGGAAAAAGGTTATTGAATAATCGTACAAAATAAAGACTTTACTATGATAAATATAGTATTTTTTTCTTTCATGTTCAATAAATGAACGATATAAAGTTATACAATCTAAAAAAACTTATGTTTAATGGAAAAACAATATTAATAACAGGCGGCACCGGATCATTTGGCAATAAATTTGTCGAAATTTTCTCAAAGAAATATAAGCCTAAAAAAATAATTATTTACTCAAGAGATGAGTACAAACAAGACGTTATGTCTAGAAAGTTTCCGATTACAAAATTTCCTTTTATCAGATATCTATTAGGAGATGTAAGGGATCTTGAAAGGCTTAAGATAGCAATGAGAGATGTCGATTATGTGGTTCATGCTGCAGCTTTAAAACAAGTGCCGGCAGCAGAATATAATCCAATGGAATTTATAAAAACTAATATTCATGGTGCGGAGAATGTAATTAATGCTGCAATAGCATCTAATGTAAAAAAAACTATAGCTTTATCAACTGATAAGGCTGCTAACCCAATAAATTTGTACGGAGCAACTAAACTAGCCTCAGATAAAATTTTTATAGCTGCTAATAATATTGTTGGAGCCTCAAAAAATAATTTTTCAGTAGTTAGATATGGCAACGTAATAGGATCAAGAGGATCTGTAGTTCCTCTCTTCAAAGATTTAATTAATAAAGGAGAAAACTATTTACCAATTACAGATGAAAAAATGACAAGATTTTGGCTTTCTTTAGAAAAGAGCGTAAACTTTGTAATTTCGTGTTTTGAAAAGATGAGTGGTGGAGAAATTTTTGTTCCAAAAATACCATCAGTAAAAATTACCGACTTAGCTATTGCAATGAACTCAAAAGCAAAATTGAAGATAATAGGAATAAGACCTGGAGAAAAAATTCATGAGCAAATGTGCCCAAAAGAGTCGAGTAGTCATACTTTAGAGTTTGAAAATTTTTTTATAATTTTTTCATCTGATACAAATTTAGATAAAAAAATTAAAGAAATTCAAAAAAAATTAAGAATTAGAGGTCAAAAAGTAAAAGAAGATTTTGAATATAGTTCAGGTTTAAATGAAAACTTTTTATCGATTAAGGAAATAAAAAGTTTAAACATTAAATAATAGATTCAATTTTTTTGTTTATAAAATGTTAGAATCAGCAAATAAAATTATAAAATTATTAAACAAAGAGCAAAAAAAAAACTCTCTTTATTTTTTAATTCTTTTATTTTTTTCAACAATATTTGAAGGCTTAAGTGTAGCTTTAGTTTTCCCTTTAATTAAAATCATTACTGATATTAATTACCTTTCAAATTTAGACTCAAAAATTAATTTTTTAGATTTGAGTGATTTAGATAATGAAAAAGCTATTTTGTTAGCAATAATATTAATCATCTCCGTGTATATGGTAAAAAGCTTTTATTTAATTTTTTTTTCATGGTGGAAAAGTAATTTTATCCTTAAAATTAACAATTACATATCAAATAATCTTTTCAAAAAATATATTTTTAGTCCTTATTCTTATTTTTTTAACAAAAATTCTTCTGAGTTCATTCGTAATATATACTCTGAGTCAAGATATATAAATCAATCTATAGATGCTTACTTTAAATTAGCAATTGAAGTATTTTCAATTTTAATAATACTGTTAGTTCTTCTTACTATACAGTTTGAGAGCACCTTGCTTATTGCTAGCTTTTTTATACCATTTGTATTTATTTTTAATTTAATATTTTCTAAAAGAATTAAAGACTGGGGTTTTAAAAAACAATATTTCGTTGCAAAGATTCTTCAAGATTTACAACAAAGTTTTAGCTCAATTAAAGAAATAATTTTGAGAGGGAACCAAAATTTTTTTAAAGATCAGTTTGGCCGGACAATATTTAACCTAAACAATCAAACAAAAAAACTGATGTTTATCAGTGAAATTCCTAAAAATTTACTTGAAACAATAGCGGTTTGTTTGATTTGCATAATTATCTTCTCTTCATTTCAAGAGGTCAAAAACTTTAGTGAACTTGCACCGGTTGTAGGCCTTTTTGGAGCCGCAGCATTAAGAGTTATACCAGCATTTAATAGAATAATTGCATACAAGCAAAATATCGATTCTTGTTATCCATCTGTGAAACTTGTTTATAAAGAGTTGAAAGAAGCAAGTTTTGAAGAAGTAAGAAAAAATCCTATAGAGAGAAAATTCAGGTTTGAAAATGAGATTGAATTAAAAAATATTGAATATATTTATCCAAAAACAAATAATAGTGTTTTTAAAGAACTCAATCTAAAGATTAAAAAAAACGAATGTATTTGCCTTATAGGAGATAGTGGATCAGGAAAAACTACCATAGTAGATTTAATCTCTGGATTGCTAGAGCCTCAAAAAGGTGAAATTTTTATAGATGGCAAAAAGACCTCTCTATACAATGCAGACTGGAGAAAATTAATTGGATACGTAACACAGTCAGTTTACCTTATTGACGATACAATTAAAAAAAATATTTTATTTGGATTAGGTGAAGAATTAGAATTTAATAAAGAAAGGTTTGACCGTTCTATTAAGTATTCCCAACTAGACTCATTGATAAAAAAATTGCCAGAAGGTATAGACTATAAAGTTGGTGAAAATGGTATTAAACTTTCCGGTGGTCAAAGACAAAGAATAGCAATTGCAAGAACACTTTACTTAAATCCAAAAATTTTAATTTTAGATGAAATCACAAGTTCGCTAGATGGGATGACCGCTAAAAGTTTGTTGGAATCTCTTAATAATTTATCGGGCAAGATAACAATGATTTATATTTCTCATAATAATACAGTAATTAATAATGCAAACATTGTTTACAAGATAAACAAAGATGAAAATAATAAAATAAAATTACTAAGAATTTCTAACAGCATGGAAAAAAATTAGATTAGATGAAAAATTTTTTTTTAGCAACCACATCGCTTGATCAATTTTCAAATTATAAAAAAAAAAAATTATATTTAGGTCATTATTGTCTATCAAGTAAAGACAAAGTTTCCGAGTTTCAAAAAGTAAGTATAGTTCAAAATCATTGGGGCGATAAGAAAAAAATTATAAAAAAGCATAAAAACCTAAAAAAAATTATATCAAAATTATTTTCATTTTTAGTAAAAAAATTAAATTTTATTCATGGCAGAAATGAAAATAAAAGCTATTGGAAAATAATAATTTACCCTTGGGTTTGCTATTACACCACCACTTTATACGATAGATGGGAAACAATTTCTGCTTTAAAAAAGAAAATAAATAAATCATCTTTTGTTGTTAATGAATATGAAATCAAAGATAAAAGTAAAGAAATAGAAGACATGCAAGACTGGTTCAATAAATATCAAATGGAAGTTTTTAATAATATTTTATTTAATAAAATTTTAAAAGTAAGAAAATTTGATAATATTAAAATTACTTCAAAAAAATACCATCACTCAATTAATAAAAAAAATAAATTTTTTTTTAAACTTAATTTTTTAAAGTTAATAGACAAATTTTTAGCGAAAATTGGATTAAGATATAATTCAATATATTTTGATAAATTTATCTTGCCACGTTTTTTTTTTATAAATCTATGCGTTAAAAATTTTCAAATTCCAACTAATAACATTTCTACATTTGAAAATATTGATTTTGGAACAAGCTATAATTTTAAAATACGAGAAAAATTAACAAAGAAAATTATTAATCAATCAGACTTTGAGAGATTTTTATTTAATGAATTAAAATATCAATTGCCTAAATCTTATTTAGAAAATTATGATTTATTCATCAATTCAAGAAAAAAATTTTTTAAAAAGAAAAAAACTATTTTTGGCATGTATTCAGCCCATATAAATGATTATTTCAAAATTTTTTTAGCAGAGTCAAAAATATTTGGATCTAGATACTTTCACTCAAGACACGGAGCAGGCTTACATTCAAGCCATGATGCTTTGTATAATCATTTTGAAGACATTTCTGAAAAAGTACTGAAATTTACTAAATCAACAAAACCTCTGAAAAAAGAGATTTATTTAGGTTCAAGTATTTATAAAACAACAAAAAAACCAATTAATAAAAAAAATAAAAAATTATTAATAAATTTTCATGAATTTTTAAAATATATTTTTAGAGCTCCTGTTACAGTTGGTCCATTTAATGAAAATGTTGAGGAATTTGATAATCTTACAAGGTCAATTAAAAATCTAGACAAAAAAATAATGAAAAATTTGAAATTTAGACCAAAAGAAATCAACCAATTAAATTGTCAAAAAAGATTTTCAGATATATTTGGCAGCCATTATATAGAGAAAACTTCAGAAATAAATTACACTGACTCAATTGAGGAAAGTAAACTTGTTATCTGCTCTGTTCCACAAACATCTTACACAGAATGCTTATTAAAAAATATACCAACAATTTTAGTTGGTAATAAAGAAGCATTTTTTGACACACCAGAGAGGATTAAGTTTTTAAAAAAATTAAAGTCAAATAATTTTTATTTTAATGATATGTATACTGCAATAAAATTTATTAATAAAAATTGGGAAAATATTTACACTTGGTGGAGCTTAAAAAAAACACAAGATATAAGAAAATTGTATTTATCCAAATACTGTATGGTGGATAAAAATTATAAGAATAGATGGAAATCATTTGTAAAAAAGGAAATTAACCAACTAGTGAGTAATTAAAGCAATGAAAGATAAAAGACTTAAATCATTAAAATTAGAAAGTGAAAATTTTTATTTAAGAATTTTAAAAATGAGCGATTTAAATAAAAAATATTTATCATGGTTAAATGATAAAGAAATAACTCAATATTTAGAAAATCCTAAAGAAAAATATACCAAAAAAGATCTTTTAAATTATTACAAACAAATAAATTATAAAAAAAAATTAATATTCGCCATTATTGACAAAAAAAATAATAAGCATGTAGGAAATATAGGACTAAACCCAATAGATGAAAAAAACAAAAAAACTGGATTAGGTGGACTGATAGGTGATAAAAAGTATTGGGGAAGCTCAGCATTTACGGAAAGCATGGTTCTTTTAATTAATTATTCATTTAAAGTAAGAAAATTTATAAAAATTGAAAGTGGTGTTTATGAAAATAACGCTCCGTGTATTATTGCAAGTAAAAAAGTAGGTTTTAAATTAGAAGGTATAAGAAAAAAAAACGCTATCATTTACGGAAAACCTTGTGATACCTACTTGTTTGGAATAACAAATAAAAAAAATGAAAAATATATCTAGTCAAATAAAAAAAATTTTTTCTAAAGTATTAAAGATTCCATCATTAAAGATAGATAATAAATTATCTTATGTAAAATCAGATAAATGGGACTCATTAAATCACATGAAAATTATTTCACAAGTAGAAAAAAAATATAAGATACAATTTTTAATGAAAGATGTTATCGCTATGGAAACTTATGCAAAAGCTGTAAAAATTACAGAAAGATATATCAGTAAAAAAAAAAGTAAATAAGACTAAGAATTAGTTTTTAGCTAAATTTAATGAAGAATTTTACAGACTATCTCCTTAAAGGTGCCAGTAAAAATAATAAAAAAATTTTTGTTAATGGAGATCTTAAATATTTTCAATTAAAAAAATTAGTTTCAAAGTTAGATAAAAATTATTTTTCAAAATTTAAAAAAAAATTGATTGGAATATCAATTAATACCTCAGAAAATTTTTTATTTATTTATTTATCAATAATAAAAAGTGGAAATATAGCAGTTCTTATAGAAAAAGGATTTTCTGAAAACAGATATGAAGAAGTTTGTAAGAAATTTAAGCTTGATTTTTTCATTACGGATAAAAAAGTAGAAAATAATTTTTTTTCAGAAATAAATAATTTAAATAATGAAACTTTAAATTTTTTTAGAAAAAGAGATATTAATTTATATCAATTTAAATCAGAGAGAAAAAATTTACATAAAAATTTAGTAAACGTTGCACTAGTTTTATTTACCTCAGGTTCATCTGGAGAAAAAAAAGGTGTAATGCTCTCTCACTTAAACTTAATTAGTAATACTGAAAGTATTCTTAAGATATTGCCAATTAAAAAGAGAGATATTGTTAATCTAATTTTACCAACAACCTATTCATTTGGACTGTCAATATTGAACACACACTTAAAAAAAGGTGCGAGTATTTTTCTTCATAACTCACCTTTTATCGGATCTATAATAAAGGAAATCAAAACTTACAAATGCACCTCATTTTATGGCGTGCCTTCATCATTTGAAATTTTAGTAAATAAAACAAATTTTATAAATAATAAATTTTATAATTTAAGATACATAGCTCAAGCTGGAGGAAATCTTTCGAATGAAATTAAAAAAAAACTAGTTAAGAAATTTAAAAATAAAGTGTTTATTATGTATGGAGCAACAGAAGCATCGCCAAGATTGTCATACGTTCCACCAAAAATACTTCATAAAAAAATAAATAGTATCGGCCGACCATTACCTGGTGTAAAATTTAAACTAAATAAAAATAATTCAGAATTAGCTGTAAAAGGAAAAAATATAATGAAAGGGTATCTTTTTGATCAATCTCTTACCAAAAATAAGATTAAAAAAAAGTTTTTCCTAACAGGCGATATAGCTTACAAAGATGAAGATGGTTATTATTATATAAAGAAAAGAAAAGACAAAATCATTAAAAGATTTGGTTTTAAAATAAATCTTAACTTTATTGAGAAAAAGATAAGCAAGGTCGAGGGAGTAAAATTTGCCAAATTGGTTTTTAATAAAGAAAATGAGTTAATACTATTAACCCAAAGCTCAAAAAATATGCTTAGAAATGTTAAAAAAAATATTAATCAAATTTTTTCAAAAAAATTTACAAGCTATGAATATCCTGATAAAATAATTATATCTTGTAAAAAATTGAGTGCTTTTAATAAAAAACTTTCTGTAGAAGAAATCTACGATAAATTCCAGCATGATAAAAATGTTAGTCAATAAAAATTGTATAATCGTCGGAGCATCAGGAGAAATAGGATTTAATTGCGCGAAATTATTTTATGAGCAAGGTGCTAATTTAATTTTAATATATAATAAAAATGAAAAAATTATTACACAGTTTAAAAAAGAAAAAAAAAATATTGTAAGCTACAAGTGCGATTTATCAAATGAAAAAGAAATTAAAAAGATATTCAAAAAAATAGCAGGAAAATTTCCCGAAATTAATGTGCTGGTAAATAGTGCTGGCGTTATGGAAACACAAAATTTTTTTTTAGATGAAAATCTAAAAAATTTAAAAAAACATTTTGATATAAATATATTAAGTGCCGTTTTACTTACAAAGTTAATTTCAAGAAATATGATAAGAAGCCAAAATCCTAGTATAATAAATATTTCCTCAGTAGCGGCCAATCAAGGAATTGCTTCTCTTGCAAATTATTCTGCCTCCAAAGGAGCACTTAAATCGTTTACAATTTCAACTGCAAGAGAACTCGGGCCTTTTGGTGTTAGAGTTAATTGTATTAGTCCTGGAATTATAAAAACTAAAATACACAAAAATAATAAGATAAATAAGTTTAAAAAAAATATTTCCTTGGAAAGACTTGGAAGTCCAAAAGAAGTAGCCAATGTAGCGTTATTTTTAGCCTCTGAATATTCCAGTTACATTAATGGTCAAGATTTAAAAGTAGATGGGCAGATAAAAATATTTTAGTTTTATGAAAAAAAAAATACAACTAAAAATTGGTAAAAAAGAAATTGATAAATTTTGTAAATTAACAAAAGATAAAAATATTTTACATACAAAAAATTTTTATAAGATTTATAAACATAAATACAAAAATGTTGTTGTGCCTGGTATATTTTTAATTACTACAATAAATCAAATTATAAGTAGAAAATTTAAAGGAGCAATATTGCTTGATCTTATTTCAAATTTTAAACTACCAGTATACTTGAACGAGAAAAATAGCTTAAACTATAAGATTAAAGATATTAATAGAAAAAACAATTTGTTAGAGCTAAGTGCTGAAATAAAGAGTGGAAGTAAAATTAAAGCTTATTTCAAAATAAATTTTATTATTTCACAGCAATAAATTAAAAAAAAAGGCAATTTTATTAGCTTTTTAAATTTGAAAGAAGTCATCATTTGCTGTATGTTCAAAAAATGAACATAAAATAATATAATGATTACAAATTTTAAAAACTCTAGCCCGTACAATGAAATGAGCAAAAAACAAGATAAATTTTTTTGCAAAAACTTAAAACAACTTACAAAACATCATTTTACCAATTCACAAGAATATAAAAAATTTTTAATTCAAAATAATTACAATTTAAAAAATACAAATCTTGAAAAATTCCCCTTTTTGCCTTCAAATATATTTAAGGAAATTGATTTGAAAAGCATAAAAAAAGATAAGGTTTTTAAAATTATGACATCTTCAGGTACTTCAGGAAAAAACTTGTCCAAAATTTTTTTAGACCGGAAGAATGCACAAAATCAAATTATAGTTTTATCAAAACTTATTGAAACAATTTTGGGTGAAAAAAGACTACCTATGCTAATAATTGATCAAAACCCTAAAAGTGCATCAAATATTTTTTCTGCTAGAATAGCAGCAATAAATGGATTTTCCATTTTTGGAACTGATTATACTTTTATCTTAAATTCAAAAGGTAAAGTTGATCATACAAAACTTAAGTCTTTCCTAAAGAAGTATTCTGGAAAACCATTCTTTATTTTTGGATTCACCAGCCTAGTGTATAGGTGTTTTTTTGAATTATTAAAAAATGATAATTATAATTTAGATGGAGGAGTATTGTTGCACGGAGGGGGATGGAAAAAGTTGGAAAAAAAAAAAATAAATAACTTTAAATTTAAAAAACTTTTAATTGAGAAATTTAATTTCAAAGAAATTTATAATTACTACGGCATGGTTGAGCAGACTGGGTCAATTTTTTTAGAATGTAAATATTGCTTTCATTTTGTGACATCATCTTATTCTAAAGTATTAATTAGAGATAAAAATTTTAATATTCTCAAAAATGGTGAAAAGGGACTGTTGCAGCTTTTCTCACTTTTGCCTACAAGTTATCCAGGACACAATATTTTAACCGAGGATATTGGTGAGATTCCTAAATTTAATAATTGTGTTTGCTCAAAAAAAGGTACCAGATTTAAGGTTTATGGTAGAGCCGTAAAATCAGAATTAAAAGGTTGTAGCGATACAATATGAAGAATTTCATGAACGTAGAGATTCTTGTAGGAGATAAAAAAATACATAGCATCACCAACCAACCTTACAATAAAAATATTCTTAATTTTTTAGATGATCTTTCAAAAAATTTGATGAAATTAAAGGAAATTGAAAATTATCCAGATATTAGTGCAGTTGCTTTCTTTTGTAGAAAAGCAAACTTAATGAATCAAAAAAAAATTTTTTTTAAAAATAAAGAATTCAGAATTGGATTGGGTTTAATTTTTCATATTGCTCCATCGAACGTGCCAGTTAATTTTCTTTATAGCTTGGTTTTTGGTTTAATAACTGGAAATTCAAATATTGTTAAAGTTCCTTCATTTAAATTCGCCCAAATAGAAATAATATGTAACATAATAAATAAATTACTAAAAAAAAAACATAAAAACTTAAAAAAATTTATTAAAGTTTTACGGTATGAAAAAGAAAATATTAATTTCACAAATTTTATTTCATCGGAGTGTGATGCTAGACTAATATGGGGAGGAGACAAATCCATCAATGAGATCAGAAAATTTTCTGTTAAACCAAGATCGATCGATTTAACTTTTGCAGACAGATATTCAATTTGTATTATTAACGCTGGTAAGTTTTTAAAATTGAATCATATTAAAAAAATCACACTTCTCAATCAATTTTATAATGATACTTTTACTTTAGATCAAAACGCTTGTTCTTCGCCTCACTTGATTTTATGGATGGGGAATAAAGTAAAAAAGGCAAAAGATGTATTTTGGAGCCATTTAGCTAAAATTTCAAAAAAAAAATATCAATTTATAGAGTCTTCAGTTGTAGAAAAGTATACTCAAGTTTGTAAGAGATTAATGCAAAATGATAATATTAAAAATTATAAATTTTTTGACAATACACTCTCAACTCTTGCAGTAAAAAAGTTAAATAAAGATATTCTAAGTTACAGAGGTCGTTGGGGCTATTTTTTTGAATATGATCTCAAAAGTTTGAGCGATATTAAGGATATAAGTTCAAAAAAAATACAAACCGTAACTTATTATGGAATAAATTCACAATTAATCAAAAACACAATATTAAAATTAAGTCTTCCAGGATTTGATAGAATTGTACCAATTGGACAAGCTTTAGAGCTTGATTTTATTTGGGATGGATATGATATCAATAAAACACTTACACGAATTATTGATGTTAAATAATCATAGACAGTAATTATAAATATGATATGTTCAAATTTTGAACATAAGGCAACTAATTTACATGGATCCTAAAAACACAATAAGAACAAATTTAAATAGAAGGACAAAAATAGTCGATGGAAGACCATCGTTCTTTGAAGGCGTGCCTTTACCAACTTGGGTTGAGTTAAGTTTAATTGATGTTTGTAATAGAAAATGTTCTTTTTGCCCTAAGGCGGATGAGCTTGTGGCCCCAGACACATTTCAATCAATGAATAGAACATTGGTAGAAAAAATACACGACGAACTTAAAAATATAAATTTTAGAGGAGCAATAGCTCTTTGTGGTTATGGAGAACCAATGCTGCATAAAGATATAAATTGGATAGTTAAAACTTTGTCTAAAGTAGCCCCAGTTGAAATAATAACTAATGGAGACATACTAACTAGTAAAAAAATTCAAGATCTTTATTTAGCGGGCGTGAGCAAAGTTTTAGTCAGCATGTATGATGGGCCTGAGCAAATAGAAAAATTTCAAACATTAACAAAAAAAGCAAACGTTCCTCAGGACATGGTGATATTAAGAGATCGTTGGTATAATGCTGACAGTGATTTTGGAGTAAAGCTAACTAACAGAGCAGGAACAATTAAAACAGGCAATCAAATGTCCAAAAAAACTTATACAAAATGTTTTTACCCTACTTATCAATTTTTAGTTGATTGGAATGGTGATATATTTTTGTGCCCTCAAGATTGGCAACGAAGAGTAACCATGGGTAATATGATGCAAGAAAATATATTTAATATATGGAAAGGAAAAATAATTTCTAAATTTAGGAAGCGGTTAATTCAAGGAAAGCGGGATTGTTCTCCTTGCAATCTGTGTAATGCTGAAGGAACAATGCTTGGCAAAGATCATGCTGTAGCTTGGAAAGAATACTACAAGATTTAAATATTATTTAAAATTTAATAAATTAAATATGTATAACTTTAATAATTTTTTCCTCAATAAAAAGGTATTAATAACAGGACATACAGGTTTTAAAGGTTCCTGGTTATGTCTCTGGCTACATCTAGCTGGAGCTAAAGTAATTGGAGTTTCTAAAGATCTGCCTACAAGCCCTTCCCATTTTGAAAAATTAAAATTAAATAAAAAGATAATCGATAAAAGAGCAGATATTAGAAACCTGAAAAAACTAAAAGTTATATTTAATAAATACAAACCTGATTTTTTTTTTCATCTTGCAGCACAATCTTTAGTGAAAAAATCTTACCAAGATCCAGTTGAAACCTTTACTTCAAATAGTATAGGTACATTAAATGTACTTGAGTGTTTAAGAAGTTTAAAAAATAAATGTATTTCAGTAATAATTACCAGTGATAAAAGCTACAAAAATCTGGAAATTAAAAGAGGATACCATGAAAATGATATTCTTGGCGGAATTGACCCTTATAGTTCATCCAAAGCCTCCGCTGAAATGATAATTAATTCTTATATAAATTGTTATTTTAAAAATAATGTTAAACAAAGCATAGCAATAGCAAGAGCTGGCAATGTTGTTGGTGGAGCTGATTGGTCCCAAAATAGATTAATACCTGATTGCATGAAGGCGTGGTCAAAAAATAAAGAAGCTATCATAAGAAACCCCTCTTCAACAAGACCATGGCAACATGTTTTAGAGGCTTTACACGGCTATCTATTACTTGCTCAAAGTCTTAAAAAAAATAAAAAAATAAATGGTGAGGCATTTAACTTTGGACCAAGATACTCCCAAGATAAATCTGTTTATTCTTTTTTAGTTGAAATGAGAAAAAATTGGAAAAACACTAAATGGAAAGTAAAAAAAAATAATAAAAATGTTTACGAGTCAAAATTATTAAAACTTAATTCTTTTAAAGCAGAAAAAAAATTAGGTTGGAAACCAATTTTAAATTTCCAACAAACAGTTAAAATGGTTACCGAGTGGTATAAAATTTTTTTTGAGGGAAAAACGAATACATTTAAAATATCAAAAAAGCAAATAGAATTTTATTCGTTAAAAATATTAAAATTAAAAAAAAAATTATAAATATGAAAGTTGTAATTTTAGCTGGAGGATTTGGAACTAGAATTTCTGAGTATACTAAAACTATACCTAAACCAATGATAAAGATAAAAAAAAAACCAATTTTAAGATTAATTATTGACCATTATAAAAGATATGGGTTTAAGGATTTCTACATAGCATTAGGATACAAAGGTGACTATATAAAGAAATACTTTAAAAAAAACAAAGTACCAGGCTGTAAAATTAATTTAGTAGATACTGGAAAAAAAACAATGACCGGGGGTCGGTTAAAAAGACTAAAAAAATTAATAACTAATCAAACTTTTATGATGACTTATGGTGACGGTGTTTCAAATGTTAATTTAAAAAAACTTCTTAATTTTCATAAAAAGAATAAAAAATTAGTTACTCTTACTGCTGTTCGACCTCCAGCTAGATTTGGAGCAATACGAATTAGTAATAAATTTGTGAGTTATTTTAAGGAAAAATCAAAATTAGATGAGGGATGGATAAATGGAGGATTTTTTGTCATTGAACCTGAGTTTTTAAACTTTATTAAAAATGATAAGACTTTTTTAGAAAAGGAGCCATTAGAAAAAATTAGTAAAAAAAAGCAACTGATAGCTTATAAGCATCACGATTTTTGGCAGTGTATGGATACAAAAAGAGATAAAGATTATTTGGAAAAAATCATTAATAAAATAAAGTTTTGAAACTAAAAAAAAAACTATTAATTGCAGGAGGTACAGGGTTCATAGGTTATCACTTGGCTATGGACGCTCTTAAAAGAGGTTATTCAGTTACATCTTTGTCTACAAAAAATCCAAAAAAATATCGATATTTAAAACGTGTCAAATATTTAAAATGCAATACTTTAAAAAAAAAATTACTTAAAAAAAAAATTAAAATAGATTATGACGTTGTAGTAAATTTAAGTGGTTACGTAAATCATTATGAGAAGAAAAAAACTTTTTCTTCTCATTATACAGGATGCAAAAATTTAGCAGATATTTTCATTAATAAAAATTTAAAATCATTTATTCAAATGGGTAGTGGAATGGAAAATGGAAATGTTAAAAGCCCACAAAAAGAAAAATTAAATTGTAAGCCTTTATCAAATTATGCTTTGGCCAAATATAACGCTTCATCTTATCTATTAAATCTATTTAAAAATAAAAAATTTCCTGTAACAGTTTTAAGACTTTATCAGGCCTATGGCCCTAAACAGAACTTAAATAGATTGATCTCTATTGTTATTGATAAAAGTCTTAAAAATCAAAACATTCCCTGTACACTTGGGCGGCAAAAAAGAGACTTTTTGTACATTGATGATTTAATAAATGTAATTTTTAAAGTTATTAATTCAAAACAATCTCATGGAAAAATATTTAACATAGGATCCTCTGAACCAATACGAATAAGAGATGTTATCAAAAAAATTATCAAAATTATTAAAAAGGGTAAGCCACAATTCGGAAAAATTGCTTTAAGAAAGGAAGAATTACAAAACATGTATCCAAGTATAAATAAAGCAAAAAAAATACTTAGTTGGAAACCAAAAGTTTCGCTAGAGCAGGGGTTAAAGTTAACTATAAAAAATTTTAAAAATGAATCTAAATATAAATAAATCTCCCTTAGTGAGCATCATAATGAATTGTTATAATGGTGAAAAATATTTAAAACAAAGTATTGAAACTATTCTTTCTCAGACGTACCAAAATTGGGAGTTAATTTTCTGGGATAATTTATCTACTGATAATAGTAAAATAATTTTAAAAAATTTTAACGATAAAAGAATAAAATATTTTTCATCAAATTCTTTCTTAACACTTTACGAAGCAAGAAATATGGCCATTAAATTTTCCACTGGTAAATACATTAGCTTTCTAGATACTGATGATTATTGGGTTAAAGACAAGTTGTATAAACAAATAAATTTTTTAGAAAAAAATAAGTTATGTAAGATCACTTACTCAAATTTTATGGTCAAGAACGAGTTAAAAGGTAAAGAGTATATTTTAAACGAATCTTTACCTTCAGGTAAAATTACAAGAGAATTACTTAAAAGTTATTTGATTGGAATTTTAACAGTTTGTATGGAAAGAGACATTTTTAAAACTTCAATTTTTAATAAAAGATACAATATAATTGGTGACTTAGATTTTTTTATCAATTTAAGCAAAAATTACAATATAGAATGCATTAATGAACCTCTCGCTTTTTATAGAATACATAGTAATAATTATTCAAAAAAAAAAATCAGAACATATATTAATGAGCTATCTACTTGGATTAAGGAAAATGAATTACAGTATAATAATGAAGGATTTACTCTTACAAGATTAAAATTTTTTTTGATCAAATTGAAGATTAAATTGTTTTTACAATATTTGGGCGTGTAGTTCAGTGGTAGAACGCTACGTTGACATCGTAGAGGTCATAAGTTCAATTCTTATCACGCCCACCAAAAATTAGATTGTACGCCAAAAATCGAACCTTTACTTTATAAGATTAAAATACTATAACAAATCGCCTGGTAATTATTGCGAAGGGGCCACACCCGATCCCATTCCGAACTCGGAAGTTAAGTCCTTCAGCGCCGATGGTACTTTGTCTTAAGATATGGAAGAGTAGGACGTTGCCAGGCTTTTTTAATTATGAAAGTAGCTAGTTCGTTAAAATCGCTAAAAAAGAGAGACCTTAACTCAAAGCTTGTTAAGCGTAGGGGTAAACTTTACGTAATCAATAAAAAAAATCCGAAATTTAAAGCTCGACAAGGTTAATCGTGAGCGAAGAAAACTTTAAAAAAACTTATAATAGTTTTACAAAATTTGTTTTGTGGGGCACGGTCTCAGTTATAGCGATATTAGTGATACTTGCTTTAACTTTACTTTAATTTAAAAGAATTTCATAAATGATAGTAGGATCAATAAAAGAAAATTTATCATTAGAAAAAAGAGTTTCAATAACTCCTGAAACTGCAAAAAATATTATTAATTTAGGTCTTAAAGTTATTTTAGAAAATAATTACGCCTCTCATATTGGAATAACAGATAAAGAATATGAAACATTAGGGGTTGAAATAAAAAATTCTTCAAAAGAAGTTTTAAATAATTGTAATTTATTAACAAAAGTAAATTGCCCATCTGACGATGAAATTTTAAACTTAAAAGACAAAACTATTTTAATAGGAATGTTAAATCCGTCAAAAAATCAAAGTAAAATTAACGATATTGTAAAAAAAGGTTTAAATGTATTTTCTCTTGAATTATTGCCTCGTATATCACGAGCTCAATCCATGGACGTTTTATCATCACAATCAAATTTAGCTGGATATAGATCAGTTGTGGACTCAATATATGAATTTGAAAAAGCTATTCCAATGATGATGACAGCTGCTGGAACAGTGCCAGCTGCGAAAGTTTTGGTCATTGGTGCAGGTGTTGCAGGTTTACAGGCTATCGCAACCGCTAAAAGATTAGGTGCAATAGTCTCGGCGACTGATGTAAGAGCCGCATCAAAAGAACAGGTTGAAAGTTTAGGTGGAAAATTTTTGACAGTCAATAAATCTGAAAATTTTGAAACTAAAGGCGGTTATGCAAAAGAAGTTAGTGAAGACTTTAAAAAAAAACAAACTGAGATGATGAAAGATGCTCTTAAAAAAAACGATATTGTAATCTGTACCGCTTTAATACCAGGTAAACCTGCTCCAAGAATTTTAAGTGAAGATTTAGTTAAATTGATGAGACCTGGTTCAATAGTTTATGACTTAGCTGTAGAGCAGGGCGGTAATTCAGCTTTTTCTGAAGTTGGAAAAATTAATATTGTAAATGGCATCAAAATAATTGGAGTAAATAATTTAATGAATAGACTTCCTTTAACAGCTTCGAGTCTTTATGCAAAAAATCTCTTAAGCTTTATAAGAAATTTATTTAGCAAAGAAAAAAAAGATTTTAATATTAATTTAGAAGACGAAATTATAGAAAAAACTTTAATTAAGGGGGAAAAATAATGGAAATAGATCCATTTATATTTAGATTAAGTATATTTATATTATCAATTTTTATAGGTTATTACGTTGTTTGGAGTGTAACACCTTCTTTGCATACACCCTTAATGTCAGTCACAAATGCTATTTCATCTGTAATTATCGTTGGCGCAATAAGTGCAGCCTTAGCAGGTTCCTCGGAAAATGTTTTTAGCACATCAAGCACATTTGGTTTTATTGCTATTATTTTAGCAGCAGTAAATATTTTTGGAGGTTTTTTAGTTACTCAGAGAATGCTTCAAATGTATAAAAAAAAGAAAGTTAAGAATTAATGATATCAGCTAATCTTTCGGCAGTTTTTTATTTGATTTCAGGTATTTTATTTATCCTTGCATTGAGAGGCTTATCTTCTCCGGATACATCAAGACAAGGTAATTATTTCGGAATTGCAGGAATGATAATTGCAATAGTTGTAACTTTTTTATCTGTTGGAAATTTTTCTACTTCATTAGTATATGTAATTATTTTTTTAATGATCGGTGGAGCTATAGGTGCAATTATAGCTTTCAAAATACCTATGACAGCAATGCCAGAATTGGTAGCAGGATTTCATAGTCTTGTAGGATTAGCTGCAGTGTTTGTAGCCATTGCAGCATACTTAAATCCGGAGGCCTTTAATCTTGGAAACATAGGCAAAATCAAATTAGCAAGTTTAATAGAAATGTCTATTGGTGCGGCTGTAGGAGCCATAACTTTTTCAGGCTCAATAATAGCTTTTTTAAAGCTAAGAGGAATAATGTCTGGCTCTCCAATTATTTTCAGCGGCCAACATTTTTTAAATTTAATTCTTGGAATAACAATTTTTATTTTAATATTTTATTTATGTAAAACACAATCAGACAATATTTTTTGGACTTTAATAGCAATTTCTTTTTTAGTTGGTGTTTTATTAATAGTACCAATTGGCGGAGCAGATATGCCGGTCGTTATTTCAATGCTTAACTCTTATTCTGGATGGGCAGCTGCAGGAATTGGTTTTACTTTAGAAAATACGGCTTTAATCATAACAGGTGCTTTAGTTGGTTCTTCAGGCGCTATTCTTTCTTACATAATGTGTAAAGCAATGAACAGATCTTTTGTAAGCGTTATACTTGGAGGTTTTGGGGCAGACAATTCTTCAGATGATTTAAAAGAAAAGATAGATCAGAAACCAGTTAAAAGTGGTAACGCGGAAGATGCTGCTTTCTTAATGAAGAATGCTTCTTCAGTAATTATAGTTCCAGGATATGGTATGGCTGTCGCACAAGCACAGCACGCTTTAAGAGAAATGGTAGATAAGTTAAAAAAAAATGATATCAAAGTTACTTATGCAATACACCCAGTTGCTGGAAGAATGCCAGGTCACATGAATGTTTTGCTTGCTGAAGCTAATGTTCCTTACGATGAAGTTTTTGAACTTGAAGATATAAATAATGATTTTGCTAATTCTGATGTAGCTTTTGTTATAGGAGCAAATGATGTTACCAATCCAGTTGCTAAAACAGATCCAAAAAGTCCAATTTTTGGTATGCCAGTTCTCGATGTAGAAAAATGTAAATCTGTTTTATTTGTAAAGAGAAGTTTGTCTCCTGGATACGCAGGTATAGACAATGAATTATTTTATAAAGAAAATACATTAATGCTATTCGCAGATGCAAAAAAAATGACCGAAGATATTGTAAAAAATTTAGACTGATGAGAACGAAAATATTTTGTGACATTGCTGATTTTAAAACGATTAAATTTTTTAATAAAAAATCTATTGTTGATGGTTTTACAACCAATCCAAGCTTAATGAGACAAGCTGGAGCTAAAAACTATAAAGATTATTCTCTTAGAATATTGAAAGTTTGTAAAAAGAAACCTATTTCATTTGAGGTTTTTGCAGATGATCCCAAAGAAATGCTTAAACAAGCTTATAAAATAAATACATGGGGTAAAAATGTATTTGTAAAAATACCAGTAGTTAACTCCAAAGGTTTGTTTATGGGTTCGGTTATAAAAGAATTAAGTGATAAAGGTATAAAACTTAATATAACTGCAGTGTATACTCATGAACAGACAAAAAAAATCTTTAAAAGTCTAAACAAAAAAACAAAATCAATTATATCTATTTTTGCTGGAAGAATGGCTGATAAAGGTAAAGATCCACTTCCAATATTTAAAAAAAGCATATCTTTAACTAAAAAAAATCAAAATATAGAAATATTATGGGCAAGCACAAGAGAGGCTTATAATTATATACAAGCCAAACAATTAAAATGTAATATTATTACCATGCCTCCAAAAGTAATAAATCAAATTAATTCTTTTGGTAAAAGTTTTCAGACAATGACAATTGATACTGTTAAAGGATTTTTAAAGGATAGTAAAAAATCTAAATTTAGGCTTTAAGAAGCTTTAGACTGTCTTTTTCTATCGTGCGGATTTAAAATAGCTTTTCGAAGCCTGCAAGATTTAGGTGTAATTTCAAGTGCTTCGTCCGTATTTAGCATACTCAATTGTTCTGCTATAGCCATTTTTCTAACAGGTGTTAATACAACGTTCTCATCAGTTCCTTGAGTTCTCATATTGGTAAGTTTTTTTCCTTTCATGACATTTATTTCAAGATCACCGCTTTTAGAGGATAAACCAACTATCATTCCCTCATAAACAGGATCATTATGAGTGACAAACATTTCACCTCTGGCCTGTAAGTTAAAAATTGCAAACGCTACTGCTTTACCTTTTTCCATAGAAATTAGAGCTCCATTTCTTCTTCCTTCCATATCACCGGTGTATTCACCATATGAATGAAATATTCTGTTAATTACACCTGTGCCCTTAGTTAAAGTTAAAAATCTGCTTGTATAACCCATTAGACCTCTAGTCGGAGCATGAAAAATTAAACGTTTTTTATCTTTACCAGTATCTTTAAGATCTATTAGCTTTCCTTTTCTTCTATTCATCGAGTCTATAACCTTTGATGAATATTCTTCATCTAAGTCCATTGTGATTTCTTCAATAGGTTCTAATTTTTTTCTATTATCATCTTTTTTAAATAATACTTTTGGTGGACTTACAGTCATTTCAAATCCTTCACGTCTCATTTGAGTCAGTAAAATTTCTAACATTAGTTCACCTCTACCACTTATGACAAATGAATCTTTACTTTCATTTTCTCCAAATGTTATACCTACATTGTTTTCAGCTTCTAACATTAGTCTATCTCGGATTTGAGTACTGGTTAATTTTTTCCCCTCAGTTCCAGCTAAAGGAGAACTATTTACTGTAACGGTAATAGACATTGTTGGAGGATCGATAGGTGTTGCACTAATTGGTTCATTTATTTCTAAATCGCAGATAGTGTCAGCTACGTTTGCTTTTTCCAATCCCGCAATAATAACGATATCCCCGGCTTCACCTATTTCAATTGGAACTTTTTTTGTACCTTCATACCTAAAAATTTTAGTTAGTCTTCCTTCGTCAACTTTTTCTCCTTTTAGATTTATAGCTTTTATTTGCTGATTTGCTTTAGCCGTCCCTTGATTTATTCTACCCACTAAACTTCTACCTAAAAAACTATCTGCATATAGCAACGTAGATAACATGGCAAAAGGTTTAGTTTTGTCTAATTCGGCAGGTTTTACATGATCAATAATTAAGTCTAACAAAGGGTGCAAGTTATCTCTAGGGCCATCAATCTCTTTTGAAGCCCAGCCCGAACGACCGCTTGCATATAGAACTGGAAAGTCTAGCTGTTTTTCATTTGCGTCTAAACTAACAAATAAATCAAAAGTTTCATCCAGAACTTCATTTGCTCTTTGATCAGCTTTATCTAATTTATTAATAATAACTATTGGCCTTAAACCTTGCTTCAATGCTTTTGCAAGAACAAATTTAGTTTGGGGCATTACTCCCTCGGCAGAGTCAATAAGCAACAATGCGCCATCGGCCATATGCAACACTCTCTCTACTTCAGCTGCAAAATCTCTGTGGCCAGGAGTGTCTATTATATTTATCCTTGAGTCTTTCCAATCAATCGATGTTGGCTTAGCTAAAATTGTTATTCCTCTTTCTTTTTCTAGTTCACCCGAGTCCATAACTCTTTCTTCAACTACTTCGTTGTCTCTAAATGATCCACTTTGTTTCATTAAAGTGTCAATGAGAGTGGTTTTACCATGGTCAACGTGTGCAATGATAGTTATGTTTCTGATATCGTTTGTCATTTTTGGTTGCGGGGGTAGGATTTGAACCTACGACCTTCAGGTTATGAGCCTGACGAGCTACCAGACTGCTCCACCCCGCGATAAATTATTTCTTTTTTATATTAACTGCTTGAAGTTTATCTTTCTCTTCTTTTATATCGTAAATTATTTTTTGTTCCTCTTTTAAAACTCTTAACTTTGATTCTTCTAGGGCTGAGACGTGAAGAAAAATATCTTTCTGCGTTTCATCATCAGTTATAAAACCGTAACCTTTTTTGGAGTTAAACCATTTCACTTTACCAGATGGCATTGTTAGTCCTCTCATTTTAATAAATTTAGTACCTATTTTTTAGTTTTTGGAGTTTTTTTATTCTTTTTATATTTTCTGTCTGAACTCTTTTTTTTCTTTCAGATGGCTTCTCGTAGGTGCTTTTCATTTTCATAACTTTAAAAAAACCTTCTTTTTGAAGCTTTCTTTTAAGAACTCTAATTGCTTGTTCTACATTATTATCTTTTACGTCTATTTTAATAAAAACCTCCAGTTAATTTTTATGGTTGGTATCATTTGAAACTTTGTTTGTCTAGAGAGAAGCAGCTTGCGCCTTTTTTTCCTCTCTTATTTTAGCTTTTTTCTCTCTTTCCACTCTTCTTTTTGCTTTATCTAAACTTTTTTGAAAAGCCTCTTGAGTACAAAGAGCAAGAATAACTGGATCTCGTGGTTTTAGGCTAGAGAAATTCCAATAACTTCTTTTCCTTATTAATGAAACTGTACTTTTAGTACTTCCTACCAGTTTGGAAATTTGACCATCAGTTAGTTCTGCAGCATTTTTACAAAGCCATAAGATAGCGTCAGGTCTATCCTGTCTTTTAGATAATGGGGTGTACTTCGGTCTTTTTCTTTCTTTAACTTCAACTTCTTCTAATTTTTTCAGTAACGCCAATTTCTTTGATGAGTCTTTTGAGCATGACTCAATCTCTTCTCTAGAAACTTGACCTGCTAAAATTGGATTATAAGCTTTAATTCCTCTAGCTACATCACCATCAGCTATTCCTTTAATTTCTAATTCATGAAGATTACAAAATTCTGCTATCTGTTTAAAAGTTAATGTCGTATTTTCAACAAGCCAAACAGCTGTTGCTTTTGGCATAAATGGCGTTCCTGTCATAATCTATTTTTTTGATCTTAGGTTACTAAATTTTTTATTATACTTACTAACTCTTCCCTTGTCTAAAATCTTTTGGGTTCCACCTGTCCATGCGTAATGAGATTTGGGATCTATATCTAATTTTAAAACATCATTTTCTTTACCCCAAGTAGATCGAGTTTCAAACTCTGTCCCATCGGTCATTACAACTTTTATTTTGTGGTAGTCAGGATGAATGTTTTTTTTCATGAGCGGAGTTTTATATTAATAATGGTTTTTACTCAATATCTTTTTTGTTTATTAGATCTCTTAATTCTTCGTGAATGTTAGAATTAGAGGCTAAAATATTCTTTTTCAAAGGTAAATTCGGATTATTTTCAAAAAAATCAACAAATCCTCCCGCTTCTTTTAAAATTATTATCCCCGCTGCAATGTCCCAATAGTTTAATTCTCTTTGCCAGTATCCATCAAATCTACCGCAAGCAACATAAGCCATATCTAGAGCTGCACTTCCAAATTTTCTTACATTAGACACATTATTAGATACATTAATGTATTCAGAAAAAATTTTAGTTTTTATTTTACTTGCCCCCTTTGGGCCTCCAGTTACTAAAAGTGCATCTTTTAAATTTTTTTTATTTGAAACTCTAATTCTTGAATTATTTAAATAAGCGCCATTACCTTTTTCTGCACAAAACATTTCATTCATAATTGGATTAAAGATAACACCACATTTAATTTCGTTTTCTTCCTCATATCCAATAGATATTGCAAATTGAGGCACGCCGTTCAAAAAATTCATAGTGCCGTCTATAGGATCAATTATCCATCTGTTTTTAGTGTTAGATTTATTTATTATTCCTGTTTCCTCAGTAATAATTCCATACTCTGGATGTGCTTTTTGTAATTCTTCAATAATAGTTTTTTCAGTTCTTTTATCTGCTGATGATACAAAATCTCCTGGACCTTTAGAGGAAACTTGTAAATTTTCTATTTCACCAAAATCTCTGATTAATGATCTTGATGCTTTCAAGCATGCTCTCGTAATTAAATTAATTTGAGGAGAGTTTAATCTCATTAATTTATTCTTTTCACATATTCTAATGTGCGAGTATCAATAATTATTTTTTCTCCACTTTCGATAAAGGGAGGAACATTAATTTTAATCCCGCAATCTAGTGTTGCTGGTTTATAAGAAGAGGAGGCAGTTTGATTTTTAATTGCAGCATCAGTTGTTTCAATAGTACATTCAATATTATTTGGAAGTTCTACTGAAATTGGTTTTTCTTCCATAAAAGAGATTGTGACCTCTAAGTTTTCTTTCAAAAGTTTATAATGTTCACCTATTATATTTTTTGAAATTTCAACTTGTTCAAATGTTTTGTTATCCATAAAGTGACAATTATCGCCATCAATATATAAAAAATTAAATTTTTTTTCATCAACTTCAGCTTTTTCAACAGTTTCGCTTGATCTAAATCTTTCATTTAATTTTGTTCCTTTAATCACACTTTTTAATTCAACTTGATTAAAGGCACCGCCTTTACCTGGTTTAACATGTTGCGTTTTTAAAACATTCCAATAATCATTTTTATGTTCAATTATCATTCCGGGTTTTATCTCAATTGCAGTAATTTTCATTTAAACTTTCTTATAGCTAATTCAGGTTTTAATTTTGGGTTATCCCAAATAAAACTTGATATTGCAATGTATTTTGCTCCCGATTTAATTAAACTTTTATAATTTAAATTATTGACCCCACCAATTGCTACAATTGGCTTTTTAATATTATTTTTTGCCCATTTTAGAATATTTAAATTAGCTTTTCTCGCATTGGGTTTGAGCTTAGATTTAAAAAATGATCCAAAAGCTAAATAATTAGCTTTATCTTTTATTGCATTTTTAGCTAAAATTTTTGAGTTATGACAGGTGACACCTAGAATTTTATTTTTGAGTTTTTTTTTTGCCATCTTTACCGAGCCATCAAGTTGACCCATATGACATCCATCGGCTTTAACTCTTAATGCTAAATTAAAATTATCATTAATTATAAATTTTACCTTATATTTAAATGTAATTTTTCTAATATCTTTAGCAATTTTTAATAACTTCTTTGCTTTAGTTTTTTTTAATCTTAATTGAAAAAATTTTACGTTACCTTGTGATAAAACAATATGTAGATTACTATAAAATTTTTTATTTATTTTGCCGGGAGAAATTAAATAGACTAATTTCTTCAATGGTACTAAGCCGCCGAATTTTTTTCTAGATCTTCAGACCACTCTCCTTTTGAAGAAAGTCCATTCATCTTAGCTCTATGGTTAAATGCCTTTTGAATATTTTCTATATTTTCTTGATTTTTTCCAAATTCTTTTAATGCACTTGCTTGCAAACCTCTTCCATAAGAGAAGGTAATCAAAAAATTTGTGTCGTTAATTTTATTAATTTCGTTAAGATTTTTACTAGACTCAATTTCAGATTGACCCCCAGATAAAAATGCAATGCCAGGAACATCAGTTGGAACATTTTTTTTAAGACAGTCTAGTGTTTTTCTTGCTATTTCCTCTGAGCTAGATTTATTTTTACATTCTGATCCAGGTATAACCATATTTGGTTTTAAAACAGTTCCTTTTAAATCAACTCTTTGAATTTCAAGTTCGTTATAACATTCATTTAAAACGTTAGTTGTGACTTGATAACATTTTTCAATTTCATGCGATCCATCCATTAAAACCTCTGGTTCAACTATGGGCACCATTTTAGCTTCTTGAACTAAAGCTGCGTATCTAGCTAATGCATGTGCATTAGATTTTATTGATTGAGATGATGGATATTTTTCTCCAATATTGTAAACAGCTCTCCATTTTGTAAATCTAGCGCCAAGATCGTAATATTCTTTTAATCTTTCTCTTAGACCGTCCAAACCTTCCGTAACAGTCTCTTCACTTGATCCCGCTAAAGGTTTTGCACCTTTATCAACTTTGATACCCGGTATAGAGCCATGTTTTGAAATTAGCTCTGGGATTGTAAGACCGTAAGTTGTCTTTTGCTTAATAGTCTCATCAAACAGTATCACACCTCCAATACAATCTTTCATTGAGTCCGCATTAAACAAAGTTTGTCTAAAAATTAATCTGTTTTTTTCTAAATTTTCAACGTTTATACTTTTAAATCTTTTTGCAATTGTTCCAGTGCTTTCATCTGCTGCTAAGATACCTTTACCTTTAGAGCACATTTTTTTTGCTATTTCATTTAGAGTCATAAGACTTATTTATTTTAAAACCGTGAGGCCAGGCAAGTCTTTTCCTTCAAGGTACTCTAAAAATGCTCCACCTGCTGTTGATAAGTGGGTGAAAGAAAGTTTGTCTTTGCTTTTATTAATCGCCGCAAGTGTATCTCCGCCCCCTAAAATTGAAATAAGTGATTTTTTAATTGTATTTTTTGAAATAACTTCAGCTATTGAAATTGTGCCTGTCATAAAATTTTGATTTTCAAAATACCCCGCCGGTCCATTCCATAAAACTGTATTTGACTGGTCGATTATTTTTTTTATACCTTTCATTGTTTTAGGTCCAATATCTAAAATAATATCATTATCTTCTATACTATTTAAATCTTTGTTGACTCCATCGCTATTGAAACTTGAGCCGACTACACAATCTTCTGGAATTAAAATTTTACATTTATTTTCTTCAGCTTTTTCATAGATGATTTTAATTATCTCTTTAGTATTTTCCTCGATTAATGATTTTCCAATTTTTAAATTTTTGTAAATAAAAAAATTGTTGGCCATTGCTCCAACAATTATTAAACTATCAACTTTTTCAATCAAACTTGTAATAACATTAATTTTTGTTGAAATCTTTGATCCTCCAATAATGCATGTAACAGGCTTCTTTTTATTTTTTATAACTAGGTTAATAGCGTTTACTTCTTTTTTTAATAAAGGTCCCGCAAATGATTTTTTAACAAATTTAGTAATATTGTGAATTGAAGCTTGCTTCCTATGTGAACATGAAAAAGCATCATTAATATAAATATCACCAAGAGAGCCTAATTTTTTTGAAAAATTTTCATCATTATAACTCTCTTCCTTAAAATATCTAATATTCTCAATTAAAATTACCTCACCCTCTTTTAAGTGAGAAAATTTGTCTTGAACTTCTTCATTTAAATTTCCCATGAAAAAATAAACATTTGTTTGAAGTGATTTTTTTAAATATTTATAAATAGGTGTTAATGATAGTTCAGGCACTTTAATTCCTTTTGGTCTCCCTAAATGACTTATAATTATTATCTTTGCTTTTTTTTCTATTAATCTTTTTATGAAAGGCAAACACAAAGCTATTCTTGTGTCATCTTGTATAACCTTATCTTTTAAGGGAACGTTTAAATCTAATCTTAGAATAATTTTTTGATTTTGAACTTCATAGTTATCAGGAAAAAAATTTATTTCACCCATCAATCTTTATTATTCTCTTAATTTTTTTTGAATTAGGATTGTAATTTTTTCTTCTGTCAAATTAAAATGCTCATAAACTTCTTTGTAGGGCGCACTTTCACCAAACTGATCTATACCTAAATTTAAACCTTTATTTTTAGTATATTTTTGCCAATGAGAAACACTTCCAGCCTCTATTGTAACAACCAATGAATTTTCTTCTAAAATATCTTTTTTGTATTTTTCTGACTGCTTATCAAATAATTCTATGCAAGGCATAGAGACTACTTTTGAATGAATATTATTTAATTTTAATCTTTTTTGAACCTTTAAAGCCAACTCTACTTCTGTGCCTGATGCAACTAAAGTTACATTACTTTCATGAGAAGTTATATTGACAGTATAAGCTCCATTTTTACATTTATTTAGTTTTGAATTATCAGGATTTATATAAGGAACTTTTTGTCTAGATAGCGCAATTACACTTGGAGTGTTATGACTTTTTAAAGCAATTTCCCAGCATTCTAGAGTTTCATTTATATCTGCGGGTCTAAAGACATTTAGATTCGGAATAGCTCTTAATCCGGCAAGTTGTTCAATAGGTTGATGGGTAGGACCATCTTCTCCAAGACCAATCGAGTCATGTGAGAAAATGTAAATCACTTTTAAACCCATTAAAGCGGATAATCTTATAGAAGGTTTACAATAATCTGAAAAAATTAAGAACGTTCCACCGTAAGGTACTATACCTCCATAAAGAGCTAAACCATTCATCACAGCAGCCATTCCGTGTTCTCTTACTCCATAATGAATATAGTTTCCGTTAAAGTTTTTTGAATTTATAATTTTTGAATTATTAGTTTTAGTATTATTAGATCCACTAAGATCTGCTGAGCCTCCTATAAGCTGAGGAAGTATGGCAGAAATACTTTCAATAGCGGCCATCGAACACTGTCTTGTAGCTAAACTTGTTTTTGTTTCAAAATATTTTTTCTTTTCTTTCTCTATAAGATTTTCGAGTGCACCAAGATCAGAGTTGATAAAATTTTTTTCAAGTTCAGATTTTATTTTGGGGTTTTTTTTATTTATTGTAGCTTGCCAAGTTTTTTCAAGTTGAGCACCTTTATCTCCAATTTTTTTCCATTCGTCTAAAATATCTTGAGGAATTTCAAATGGGTTATAATTCCATTTAAGTTTTTTTCTTACTAAGGTTATTTCTTCGTCTCCCAACGGTGAACCGTGCGAAGTAGCTTTCCCAGATTTATTTGGAGAACCAAAACCTATAACAGTTTTGCAAGATATTAGAGTTGGTTTTTTAGATTTTGATGCTTTAGAAATTGCTTTAGAAATTTGTTTTTCATTGTGTCCATTAACTTCTAAAAAACTCCATCCGTATGACTCAAATCTTTTTTTATAGTTATCCGAAACACTTAAGGATGTTGATCCATCAATAGAAATTTTATTATTATCAAAAAAGACTATCAAATTCTTTAATTTAAGATGTCCAGCTAAACTCATTGCCTCATGACTAATACCTTCCATAAGATCTCCATCACTAGCTATGACATAAGTTTTATTGTTAATTATATTTGAACCAAATTTTTTTTTTAAAATTTCTTCTGCTATTGCCATTCCAACTGCATTACCTAACCCTTGACCCAGTGGCCCTGTGGTAGTTTCAATTCCAGTTCCTTTTTTATATTCTGGGTGACCTGCACAAATTGAATTTAGTTGCCTAAAATTTTTAATATCCTCAATTGAAATACTTTTGTAACCACTTAAATAAAGTAAAGAGTAAAGAAGCATCGAACCGTGTCCTGCAGATAAAATAAATCTGTCTCTATTTATCCAGTTAGGATTTTGAGGATTAAACCTCAGGTGGTATTTAAATAATGTGGTTGCAACATCAGCCATGCCCATAGGCATACCTGGGTGCCCGGAGTTTGCTTTTTGCACAGCGTCAATTGATAAAAACCTAATTGCGTTGGATAATTGATTAAATTTTACATTCACTTTTAATAACCTATATAGACTTAAACTATTGATATCAATAATATGGTATAAATTTTTATGAGCAATATTGAAAAGAAAGAAAAAAATCTTAACCAGCTTATTGACAAATTAAATTCATTATCTTTAAGTTATTCACAGCCTAATTATGAAATAGAAAAAGTTAGGACTGAAAAAAATGAATTATTGAGACAAAAAAATGAAATAGAAAAAAAAAATCAAGAATTAATGAGAGAGCATAAATATTTAAAAGAAAAAATTAAAAACTTGCAATTAGAGATTAATAAAAAATCTGAAATTGAGGATAAATTCAATGAAGATATTGATGAAATAAGTCAAGAGACAGAAAATTTAGTTAATGAAATAGATAAATGGCAAATATAAATATTAAATTTAATAACAAAGACTACTTACTTTCATGTGACGATGGACAAGAGGAGTCTTTAAAAAAATTAACAAAATTTTTAGACAAAAAGTACTCTGAATTGCAAGATAAGCTAGGGAATATTGGAGAAAATAAACTTTTATTAATTACAACAATTCAATTAATTGATGAGTACTTTGATTTAAAGCAAAAGGTAACTGATCAAAAAATAAAATTAGATGTAATTTCAAATAGATTTAAAGAAATTAAGACTTTAGCTTTTAAATATAAAGATGATAAAGATATTGAGATTCAAAAATTGAAAAAAGAGCTGGACAATTTTAAAAAATCTATAGAAGAGAATAATTCTTTATACGAGACGATGATAGATAAAACTACACAATCACTAGAGAAAATAATTTCTAATACAGAGTCGCTGTCTAAAATACAGTAGATGCATCAAAAAATTTTAGTAAGAAAAGAATATCAAATATTAAGAAAGAAAAAATATTATGAAGTAAGCAAATATTTTTTTTATCCTTTTTTAGATTTAATTAAGAAAAATTTCAAAAAAAAAAAAATTAAACTAGCATTATATTATCCATCTTTGTTTGAGATTAATGTGCTCAAATTATTAGAAATTAATCATATTGCAAATCAAAATTTATTACTTCCTGTTATTAAAGAAAATAACTCAATGAAATTTTACCCATGGAAAAAAAATGAAGTATTACAAGTAAATAGATATGGAATGTTAGAACCCTTTAAATCGACACATTATATCCCTGACATAATGCTTGTCCCTCTTTTAACGTTTGATAAATACAAATATAGATTAGGTTACGGCAAAGGATTCTATGATCGATATTTAAATAAATATTTGAAATCATTTAAAAATATTTTAACTGTTGGCGTTGCTTTTTCATTTCAAAAACATGATAAACTACCGATAAATAATAAGGATGTGAAGTTAGATTATATTCTCACAGAAAAAGGTATTAATTGATGAAATTACTAATTTTAGGCGATGTGATGGGAACATCTGGTAGAGAAGCATTAAAAACTAAACTGCCGAAAATAATTACAGAATATAAAATTGATTTTGTAATTGCAAATGGAGAGAACGCTGCTGAAGATGGCAGAGGTATAACCAAACAAATAGCCGAGGAATTTTTTTTTAAAGGTGTTGACGTCATAACTTCTGGTAATCATATTTGGGATAAAAAAGAAATTACAGGCTATATTGATAAAGAAAATAGACTTTTAAGGCCTGCAAATCTTGCAGAGGGATCTCCTGGAAAAGGATATGAAATTTATATCTCAAAAAATAAAAAATATAAAATTGGTGTAATTAATTTGATGGGCAATGTATTTATGCGAAAAACCAACGATGTTTTTCAAACAGCAAAAAATATTAGTAAAAAATTAATTTTAAAAAAAAATGTTGACTTTTTAGTCATTGATTTTCATGGTGAAATTACAAGTGAGAAAATGGCTATGGGTCATTTCTTTGACGGTTTATGCACGTGTGTTGTTGGAACACACACCCATGTCCCAACTGCAGACACTCGTATTTTAGAAAAAGGTACTGCTTATCAAACTGATATAGGAATGTGTGGAGATTATAATTCTGTTATTGGAATGAATAAAGAAAATTCAGTCAAAAGATTTCTTAAAGATAAAAATGCAATAAACCACTTCCCAGCTGAAGGTGAAGGAACATTATCAGGAATAATAGTTGAAACAGATTTAAAAACTGGATTAGCAAAAAAAGTTATTAGATTAATAGACGGAGGTAGCTTAGCTAAATAATCATGGCAGGACATTCTCATTGGGCAGGGATAAAACATAAAAAAGGCAAGGCAGATAAAGAGAGATCAAAGATATTTTCAAAAATATCTAGAGAAATTACTGTTGCCGCTAAGTTGGGAGATAAAAATCCAGAAATGAATCCAAGATTAAGAACCGCTATACAAGCCGCTAAACAAGCTAATATGCCCAAAGATAATATTGCTAGAGCAGTAAGTAAATCAGAAATGAGTGGAGATAAAAATTATGAAAATTTAAGATACGAAGGATTTGGAACTTCCAACGTAGCTTTTATAATTGAAACACTCACAGATAATAAGAATAGATCAGCATCTACCATAAGGACAGTACTTCAAAAAAATGGAGGAAGATTAGGCGAGTCTGGCTCCACCACTCATTTATTTAGTAATTGTGGAATAATTCAATTTGAAAAGAATAAAATAAGTGAAGAAGAAGCTTTTGAAATGGTGATTGATGCAGGAGCTGTAGATTGTATAAATTTAAAAGATAATTTTGAAATAATAACTAAAAAAGAGGATTTTTATAAAATTAAGACTGTACTAGAAGCAAAAATAGATACATTTTTATATTCAGCAGTAGAGTGGAGAGCTTTAAACTACATTAACTTAAATAAAGAACAAGGTGAAAAAATTTTGGAAACATTAAATGCTTTAGAAGAATTGGATGATGTGCAGAATATTTTTACCAATGCAAATTTAGAAAAAATACAGGTATGAAAATTATAGGAATTGATCCGGGCCTAAGTGGCGGTATTGCAGTTTTAGAAAATAAAAGGGTTTTAAGTATTTTTGATATGCCTGTAATGTCAGAAGGTAAAAAAAATAAAAGACAACTAAATAGCGCTCAGCTTGTAACAATTATAAAAGAAAATATTCAATCTAATGATGAGGTTGTGGTGGTGGTGGAGCAAGTTAATGCAATGCCGGGACAAGGTGTTACCAGTATGTTTAATTTTGGCCAAACTTTTGGAGCTATTAAAGGCGTTTGCGCTGCTTTAGGATTACCTATTTTTTTTGTTAGACCTTCTAAATGGAAAAAACATTTTGAATTAATTAACTCATCGAAAGACTCAAGCAGAACAAAAGCCATAGAAATGTATCCAGCTTTTTCAAATCAGCTGGCTAAAAAAAAAGATGTTAATAAATCCGATGCTATCTTGATAGCTAGATTTTATACTGAGACGAGATTAATAGACAATAATTAGTGCTTATTTGATAAAAAAACGCCAAATTCATGACACAATCTAAAAGTAATTAAACATAATGGAACAAGAAATAGCAACTCAAGTTGTAGGTTTAGGTGGAGCCACGGATTTTTCTTTATGGAATCTTTTTTTAAGAGCTGACTTTGTAGTAAAGTTTGTAATTATTTTGTTAATTGCTGCATCAGTTTTTTCGTGGGCACTAATATTTGATAAATTTAAGTTATTCAAAAAAATTAATAGATCTATTGAAGATTTTGAAAAAAAATTTTGGAAAGCAAAATCTGCCGAGAGTTTTAATGGTAGTCTTCCAGTTAATTCAAAGGATCCAGCAATACTAATTTTTAAATCCGCTATGACAGAACTAATAAAAACTAAAAGACAATCATCAGCTGTTCAGTCTGCGAGAGTAGGAAGAATACTTGAAATTGCAACAGATAATGAAATGAAAAAAGTAGAAAAAAATTTTACTTTTCTTGCGACTGTTGGATCAACAGCTCCTTTTATTGGTTTGTTTGGAACAGTGTGGGGAATAATGAATTCATTTCAGTCAATTGCTATATCAAGAAATACCAGTCTAGCAATTGTAGCACCTGGAATAGCGGAAGCATTATTTGCGACTGCACTAGGTTTATTAGCTGCAATACCAGCAGTTGTAGCTTATAATAAGTTTAACAGTGACTCACAAAGATATTTTTCAAGAATAGAAAACTTTTCAAAAAGATTTTTGTCTATAATTTAAATAATGGCTTTTAAATTTAATCGTTCAAGAAAAGAACCAATGAGCGAAATAAATGTAACACCATTCGTGGATGTTATGCTGGTTCTTTTAATTATATTTATGGTAACTGCACCATTGTTAACCGTGGGTGTTCAAGTGGATTTACCAGAATCGGCTGCAGACTCGCTACCAGATGATCAGGAGCCTCTGACATTGAGCGTCAATTCTAAAGGTGAAATATATATTCAAGAACATCAAGTCACTTATCAAAAAATGATTCCAAAACTCTTAGCAATTGCAAAAAACAGAACTGATACAAGAATTTATGTAAGAGGTGATAAGAATATTAATTACGGAAGAGTTCTAGAAGTAATGGGCACACTTTCAGGAGCTGGGTTTTCAAAAGTTGCATTAATTTCAGAGCCTTATAAAAATTAGGATGAATTATGATCAGAAGTTTAATTTACTCTTTAACTTTTCACTCAGTGATGATTTTGTTAACTATTTTAAGCTTACCATTTATGCTTAGAGAACCAATAGAATTACCACCAATTGTTTCAGTAGAACTTATTCAAATTTCAGATAAAACTAATATCCCTTATGCGCCAAAGGCTAGAAAGATAATTAAAGAAGCTAAGAAAAAAGAAGAAGAAAGGTTGGTATCAGAACAAGCTCCGCCAGCAGCTAAAGCTAAAGAAAAACCAGATAGAATTCCTTTACCTAATGAAAAAAAAGAAGAAAAAAAAATAGTAAAAAAAAAACAAAATCCTGAAGAAATTAAACCTGAAATTAGACAATCTTCAGAATTTGAAAAAAAAGAAGTTGTAGACACAAGCCAAATAGCTGCTTTGATTGATAAAGCTAAAGAAGAAGAGGCTGTAAAACAAAAAAAAAGAGACAAGATAACTCAAAGCAGTCAAAAAAATTCATTTGCAACTGGCTTGACGCTTTCAGAGGAGGACGCTTTAAGAGCTCAAATATTTGGTTGCTGGAGCGTGCCATTAGGTTTACCTTACGATGAAAATTTACTTGTAAGAATAAAACTTAAGTTAAAAAAAGATGGAACTATTATGAATTCTGAAATTTTAGATCATCAAAGAATGAACAGGCCTGGTCAGAAATTTTACAAAGTTTTAGCTGAGAGCGCCTTGAGAGCAGTTAGACTATGTCAACCGTTAAAAGTACCTCCGACAGGTTATAATAAATGGAAAGAAATTCAATTAAATTTTAATCCAACAGAAATGTTAAAAGGATAATATGAAAAAATTTTTTTTAATTTTTTTTATTAATTTTATTTTTTTTAATAAAGCCTACGCATTAATTGAAGTTGATATTACAAGAGGAAATCTTGACCCTTTGCCTATAGCTGTTTCACCTTTGCATGTTGATATTAAATCTGAAAATTATAAAGATATGAAAATTAAAGAGCTTGGTGATAATATTTCAGAAATAATAGAAAAAAATTTTAGGGCTACAGGACTATTTAATCCTCTAAAAAAAGAGGCATTTGTTCAAAAACCAGATATTGCTCATTTAAAACCAAGATTTGAAGATTGGCGATTAATAAAAGCACAAGCATTAGTAACAGGAAAACTTTTAATTAAAGATGAAAAGTTAAAAATTGAGTTTAGACTGTGGGATTTAGCTGCAGCAAAAGAAATGACAGCTTTAGCCTTTACAACCACACCATCAAACTGGAGAAGAGTTGCTCACATAATTTCAGATAAAATTTATGAAAGATTAACTGGTGAACAAGGTTATTTTGATACTAGAATTATTTACGTTGCGGAAAGTGGACCAAAAAATCAAAGAGTTAAAAAATTAGCAATAATGGATCAAGACGGCGCTAAAACAAAATATCTTACCTTAGGCAATGAGTTGGTTTTAACACCAAGATTTAACCCAACAAATCAAATGGTTACTTACATGTCCTATTTTAGAAATATGCCAAGAGTTTATTTGCTTGATATCGAAACGGGTACACAAGAAGTTGTAGGAAATTTTCCTGGAATGACTTTTGCACCAAGATTTTCACCAGATGGAAAAAAGATTGTAATGAGTTTTGCAAAAAACGGAAATTCTGATATTTTTACAATGAATTTAGAGACTAGGGTTGTAGAAAAAATTACTGAACATTCTTCAATTGATACATCTCCTTCATTTTCACCGGACGGAAAATTTATTGCATTCAATTCAGATAGAAGTGGTTTACAACAGATTTATGTCATGAGAAGTGACGGAAGTAATGTTAAAAGAATTACATTTGGGAATGGAATTTATGGAACTCCAGTATGGTCACCGCGAGGAGATTTAATAGCTTTTACAAAAATGAGGAAGGGTAAATTTTATATAGGTGTAATGAGAACAGATGGAACCGGAGAAAGATTATTAACTGAAAATTTTTATCAAGAAGCTCCATCTTGGTCACCAAATGGAAGAGTTATAGTATTTTATAGAGAGACAAAAGCAGGATTAAAAGGGGAGGGTTTTACAGCAAAATTATGGTCAATTGACATAACTGGTTACAACGAAAGACAGCTTAAAACCGAAACAGACGCTTCAGACCCATCTTGGTCCTCTTTATTATCTAAATGAGGTTATATTTTATGTAAAATATACTTGAATAATAACGAATAATTTGAAATAAATCACCATAACAAACCCAGGGGAAAAAAATGATATTTAATAAGAATTTAAAAAACATACTATTAGTAATTTTCACAACTTTATTACTTAGTGCTTGTTCTACAGCAAAAAAAGCTGGAAGTGGAAGTGACGATGCTTACACTGGAAAAGAAACAGTTAAATACCTTGCATCAGGAGTTCCTGACAGAGTATTTTTTGCTACAAACAAATCTTCATTAACAACAGCTTCAAGAGCAACTTTAAGAAAACAAGCTACTTTCTTAAGAAAAAATAAAAAGCTGAATGTTACAATTGAAGGTCACGCAGACGAAAGAGGAACAAGAGAATATAACTTAGCATTAGGCGAGAGAAGAGCTAACGCTGCCAGAGATTATCTGATGACGTATGGAATTTCAGGTAAAAGAATTTCAGTTATTAGCTATGGTAAAGAAAAACCTATTAATGCTGCATCAACTCCTTTAGCTTGGTCACAAAACAGAAGATCTGTAACAGTTAAAGTAAATTAAAAAAAATTAAATTTAAAAGACCTCTTAATATTGATTATTAAGAGGTCTTTTTTTTGCCATTTTATCTGAATAATAATAGATAATGTTAAAAAAGATTAAATATTTAAAGTTTTCTTTGCTGTTATTGAGTCTGATTTTATTTAACGCAATATCAGTAGCAGAAGACGAAGAAATTTATATAAAAGCTATCTCTGATCAAATTCAAGTTATTACCAAAGATCTTAAAACTCTAGAAAAAGCTGTTTACCAAAAATCAGATATCGCAACATCAGCCACTCTTAATTCAATTAAATCAGATGGGTTAAATGAAGAAATTATGACCAAACATCTTTTGAAATTGAATGAAATTGAAAATCAATTCAGAGAATTAACAAATAAATTTGAAGAAGTTAATTTTAAACTCGATAAGCTTTCAACTAGAGTAACAAAGATTCAATCTGATTCTCAATTAAGATTTTCAGATTTAGAAAATATAAAAAGTACAACATCTAAAGAAAAAAAAATTGCTTTACCAGGCTCAGCTAAACCACAAGATTTTGGTTCTGCTCCAGGATACCAAACAACTAATTTACCAAAAGAACAATCAATAAATTCAATTGAAAGTGCTCAAACAGTTATTACTGAGGAGCCAGAAAAAAAAAATTCTTTGTTACCTAATAAACCTACGGAAGAGCAATATGAATTTGCTGTGAGTTTTATGAAAATTGGTGATTATGAAACCGCTGAATTTGCATTAAAAGAATTTATAGAAAAAAATAAAGATCATGATTTAGCAGGAAGTGCACAATATTGGTATGGTGAGACTTTTAGAATAAGACAATTATATTCTGATGCAGCTTCTGCTTATCTTGATGGATATCAAAACTATCCAAAAAGCAAAAAAGCACCTGACAATCTTTTAAAGTTAGGTATTACAATGGTTCAGCTTGGAGAAAAAGACCAGGGGTGTAAGATGATATCAGGATTAAAAAAAGAATATCCAAAAGCCAGTAAGTCTGTGTTACAAAAAGCTCAGTATGAGCAAAAAAAATTCAAGTGTAAATCTTAAAAACGGATTTAAGGATTTTAAGGATTTATCTAGTATATTTATAAATTTTAAAAATAAGTTAGATCTTTTAAATAAAAAAAGTTATACGATTGCCGTATCAGGTGGCCCAGATAGTTTAGCATTGGCTGCATTAACAAAAGCTTATTCTAATATTAAAAAAATAAAGTTTAAATACGTTTTAGTTGATCACAATATTAGAAAAAACTCTGCAAAAGAAGCAAAACAAGTTAAAAGTTTATTAAAAAAAAATAAAATAAATCTAAATATTATTTTAAATAAAAAAAAGATAACTAAAAATATCCAAAGCTTAGCCAGAAACAGAAGGTATGAGATTTTATCAAATTACTGTAGAAAGAATAAGATTAATACTCTCATTACCGCACATAATTTAGAGGATCAGGTTGAAACGTTTTTTATAAGGCTTTCAAGAGGAAGTGGATTACAAGGTTTGTCTTCAATGAACTATTTAAGCAAAATTGATAATAAAGTTAATTTATATAGGCCTTTACTAGATATTAAAAAAAAATTTCTAATTAAAATTTCAAAAATTGTTTTTGGAAAATATTTTAAAGACCCATCTAATAAAAATTTAAAATATTTAAGAACCAAAATAAGGAATCTAAAGAAGCCTCTAGAAAAGAGCGGTATAGAATATAGGCAAATTATTAAATCAATTAATAATCTAGCTTCAAGCAAAGCTACACTGGATGATTATTTAAAAAAAATTTTCAAAGAAACGATTAAAAAAAAAAGAAAAGAAATATTTATAAATTTTGAAAAGTTTAAAGAGCATAATAAGGAAATAAAAATTGCTTTAATCAATGAGTCTATTAGAAGATTAAAAAATAATTATTATAATTCAAGAACTAAAAAAGTGGAAAACTTAATAAAAAACTTAGAAAATACAAATTTTAAAAAATCTACCCTTGGCGGATGTATTTTTATTCTAAAAAATGGGAATTTATGTTTAAATATTGAAAAAACTTAATTTTTTCAATATTTTGGATGTTTTTTTGTCTTATTTACAAACCATTAATTAATAAAGTACTCTTGTTATGTTATAAATAATGATTATTTAAAGTATATGAATATAAAAAATTTAGCAATGTGGGCCATCATAGTCTTACTTTCTGTTGGTCTATTCAACATGTTTCAAGATCCAAACAAGATTAATCCAGAGAGAAATTCACTTTCATTTTCAAATTTCTTAAATGAAGTGGACTCTGGAAGGGTTGTGGAAGTTCAAATACAAGGAAACAATATTTCCGGTGTTTTAGCTGATGGAAAAACATTTAAAACTTACTCACCAAATTATCCTGAGTTAGTCGACAAGCTTTCATCAAATGGCGTAAGTATAGTAGCAACCCCTAAAGAAGATAAGATGCCATCACTTTTAGGCATATTGCTATCTTGGTTCCCAATGCTTTTGCTTATTGGTGTTTGGATATTTTTTATGCGACAAATGCAAGGCGGAAAAGGTGGAGCAATGGGTTTTGGCAGGTCAAAAGCTAAACTACTAAACGAAGCTCAAGGAAAAGTAACTTTTAATGATGTTGCTGGAGTTGAAGAAGCTAAAGAAGAAGTAGAGGAAATAGTAGAATTTTTAAAGGATCCGAAAAAATTTAGTCGCTTAGGTGGAAAAATCCCTAAAGGTGCTCTTTTAATTGGACCTCCTGGAACTGGTAAAACTTTATTAGCTAAAGCTATTGCCGGTGAAGCAAATGTTCCTTTTTTTTCAATCTCAGGATCTGACTTTGTTGAAATGTTTGTAGGTGTTGGGGCATCAAGAGTAAGAGATATGTTTGAACAAGGAAAAAAACATTCACCCTGCATCATATTTATAGACGAGATAGATGCTGTTGGAAGAAGTAGAGGAGCTGGCTTAGGTGGAGGAAACGACGAAAGAGAGCAAACTCTTAATCAATTGCTTGTTGAAATGGATGGCTTTGATACAAATGAAGGTATTATTTTGATAGCTGCAACAAACAGACCAGATGTGTTAGATCCAGCTCTACTAAGACCAGGAAGATTTGACCGTCAAGTTGTAGTAGGTAATCCAGATATTATAGGAAGAGAAGCAATCTTAAAAGTTCATGTCAAAAAAATTAGCACAGGTCCAGATGTAAAATTGAGAACTATTGCAAGAGGAACCCCTGGTTTTTCTGGAGCTGATTTAGCTAATTTAATTAATGAGTCCGCATTACTTGCTGCAAGAAAAAATAAAAGAGTAGTGACTATGTCTGACATAGAGGAAGCGAAAGATAAAGTTATGATGGGCGCAGAGAGAAGATCAATGGTTATGTCTGAAGATGAAAAAAAATTAACTGCTTACCATGAAGGTGGACATGCAATTGTAGCCTTAAATGAAAAAGCTTCAGACCCAATTCACAAAGCTACAATTATTCCAAGAGGCAGAGCGTTGGGAATGGTTATGAGATTACCTGAAAGAGACCAGTTATCCGTTACTAGAGAAAAGATGTATTCAGATATAGCCGTGGCCATGGGAGGAAGAATAGCAGAAGAAATAATATTTGGTCATGATAAGGTTACTTCTGGAGCCTCATCAGATATAGATATGGCAACAAAAATGGCAAAAAATATGGTCACAAAATATGGAATGAGTAAAGAGCTAGGCCCTTTAGCTTACGGAGAAAATGAAGAAGAAGTATTTTTAGGTAGATCTGTGACTAAATCACAAAATATCTCAGAGGATACAGCTAGAAAGATAGACTCTGAAGTAAAAAAAATCGTCGACGTTGGATATGAGCGAGCAAAAAAAGTATTATCAGAAAAACTTGATGATTTGCATAAACTAGCCAAGGCTCTTTTAATTTATGAAACTTTATCAGGGGATGAAATCAGAGATTTAATATTGAAAAATATTAAACCTACTAGATCATTTAAAGAAGAAGATGTTGATGGGGGCAAAGCTACTTCAGCACTAGGCTCATTAGGACTTAAACCAAAACCTGCTATTTAATAACCATGACTAAATATTACACTAGAGCGTGTAATTTTTACTATGGAAAACAATCAAAAAGATTAATTAAAAATAAAGTCGCGTTACCTTTATGTGGAAAAAAAGAAATCTCATTTGATAAATTAGAGATTTTTTCAAAAAATAAAAAAAAAATATCATCTAAAGTAATAGATATTAAAAAAATTAAATTTTTACCAAAACTGATTAAAAAAAAAGTACTTTTAGATATTAAGAAAATAATCTCAAAAAGAAAATTCTTAAATAAAAAAAGCCATATTTTAATGGGAGTGCTAAACCTTACTCCAGATAGTTTTTCAGATGGAGGAAAATTTAATACGAACAAAAAAGCATCAAAGAGAATTGCAGAGATGAAAAATTCTGGAGCAGATATTATAGATATCGGTGGAGAGTCAACTAGACCTGGTTCAAAAATCATACCTTCAAAAGTAGAATGGGAGAGAGTTAAAGATATTATGAAAAAATTTAAAAAAAATTTTCCAAAAACTTTGCTTTCAATAGATACAAGAAAATCTTTGGTAATGAAAAATGCAATTAAACATAATGTCGATATTATTAATGATGTTTCTTGTTTTAAATTTGATTTAGATTCTGCTAAGACAGTAAAAAATAAAAATTTATGGATAATATTACATCATATGCAAGGAACTCCGCAAACAATGCAAATTAACCCTAAATATCATCATGTTTTACTAGATATTTATGATTTTTTTGAAAAAGAAATTATTAAAATGAAAAAAGACAAAAACTCAAAAATTATTTTAGATCCTGGCATTGGTTTTGGAAAAAATTTGAAACATAATTTGATGCTATTGAATAAAATTTCTATATTTCATTCGTTAGGATTTCCTATATTGATAGGAACATCAAGAAAAAGATTTATTAATCAAGTTTCTAAAAATTTTGATTCTAAAGAAAGGCTTGGAGGAACGTTATCATCTGTTTTATATTTACTTTCTCAGGGTGTTCAAATATTTAGAGTGCACAATGTAAGAGAAATTAAACAGGGAATTTTAGTATTCGAAATCCTATTAAAAAGATGAAAAAAAAATATTTTGGTACAGATGGAATAAGGGGAACAGTAAATACCAGTAAAATTAATGGTGAAAAATTTTTTAAATTTGGTTTGGCAGCTGGAACTTATTTTAAGAATCTTAAAAAGAAAAAACAAGTGGCAATTATTGCAAAAGATACAAGATTATCGGGTTACACACTTGAACCTGCTCTAGTATCTGGATTGGCTTCTGCTGGTATGCATATTTTTACATTAGGACCTTTACCAACAAACGGTTTGGCAATGCTTACAAAAAAAATGAAAGCTAATATGGGAATTATGATTACAGCTTCTCACAATCCTTATTATGATAATGGATTAAAATTATTTGGTCCAGACGGCTCAAAGCTATCTGATAAAATTGAGAGAAAAATTGAAAATTTAATAGACGCAAAAACTATAAATCATTTATCTGATCCAAAAACTTTAGGTAGAGTTAAAAGATTAGAAGATGGTAATGACATATATTTAAAAATTTTAAAAAAAAATTTTCCAAAAGATTTTAGTTTAAAGGGAATGAAAATTGTTATTGATTGTGCGAATGGAGCTGGCTATAAATCAGCTCCAAAAATACTCAAAGAACTAGGCGCTAAAGTATTCACTGTAGGAGTAAATCCTAACGGGTTAAATATTAATCAAAAATGCGGATCGACTCACCCTGAAATAATTAAAAAGTTTGTTAAAATACATAAAGCGCATATCGGAATAGCATTAGATGGAGATGCCGATAGAGTGATTATGTGTGATGAGAAATCACAGATAATTGATGGTGACCAAATAATTGCAACGATAGCTAAAAGATGGAAAAGAAAAAAAATTCTTAAAGGAGGTGTAGTAGGTACTTTGATGTCAAATTACGGATTAGAAAATTTTTTTTCAAATGAACGAATAAAATTTGTAAGAGCAAAAGTTGGAGATAGATATGTTAAAGAAATGATGAAAGGATATAATTTCAATTTAGGAGGCGAGCAATCAGGTCACATAATTCTAGGTAATTTTGCCACAACAGGAGATGGTTTACTGGTTGCTTTAGAGATATTATTTGCACTAAGAAAAGGTAAATCTGCTAACGAAATTTTTAAGGTCTATAAGTCAGTGCCACAAAAATTAATTAATATTACAGTTAAGAATAAAAAAGTTATTAATTCTTTAAAGTGCAGGAATGCAATTAAATTAGCTAACGCCTTAATTAAAAATAAAGGCAGATTATTAGTCAGACCATCAGGAACTGAACCAAAAATTAGAATAATGTGTGAATCTTTCAATAATACTTTAATTGAAAAGTGTATAAATATCGTTAAAAAACAATTAATTAATGTTTCCTAAATCAAAAGTTTTGATTATAGCTGGCTCAGACTCATCCGGAGGAGCCGGTATTCAAGCAGATATGAAAACAGTAACCTCTCTGGGTTGTTATGCAATGACGGCAATAACAGCAGTCACAGTACAAAATACTACTGGAGTTAAATCAATTATACCAATTAAATCAGAAGAAATATCTAATCAAATAGAATTTACTACTAAAGATATAAAACCTGATGCAATTAAAATAGGTATGTTGCATTCCTCAAAAGTAATTTCAGCAGTTGCAAAATCCCTAAAAAAAATAAATATTAAAAAGATAGTTCTAGACCCAGTTATGACAGCAAAAAGTGGCACAAAACTAATTAATGATAAAGCTATTGCGGACATAAAAAAAAAACTAGTAAAACAAATTTTATTAATTACTCCCAATATTCCTGAGGCTGAATTATTAACAAATATTAAAATTAATTCAGT
>Ga0233444_10000585_pt1 | contig 46490 bp, 55 predicted proteins | sample SI_124_October20_6_FD_182792 | JGI IMG/M metagenome (GOLD analysis project Ga0233444, IMG submission 182792) | Seawater microbial communities from Saanich Inlet, British Columbia, Canada - SI_124_October2016_10_MG | ecosystem: Environmental > Aquatic > Marine > Inlet | place: Canada: British... | reverse complement strand
TCTATCGAAAGCCCCGGGTTTTTGGTGGGCACCACGCGGCCTTCTATCGAAAGCCCCGGGTTTTTTATGGGCGACACGGGCCTCTTTGCATTAACGAATCCTTTATGCTTGGATGCGATAAATAATAAAAACAAGGAGCGCCCAATGCAGGCCTATTTTGAGTATGCGTCGAAAACCAGCAGTTTAATTTTCACCTTCGTCCTGACCTATTTGTTTATATCGGTGATTTTTCCGTATTTTGCGGGCGATATGGCCAGTCTGGATGTGCGCACGGGGGGCTATACCCACGCCGAGGTCATGGCAGCCATGCAGGGCTATGGAGACGCAGGGCGATTGCGCTATGCGTGGATTAGCCCGACTTTGGATACGCTGTTTCCGCTAATCTATGCGAGCTTTTACGTCGGCATCCTATATCGTTTCGCGCCGATGACGCGGCTTCAGGGGCTGGTCTATATTCCCATTCTTGGCGGGGTTATCGACTTGGCCGAGAACGCGCAAATTGTAGCTATGCTATTGCAATATCCAGATATCTCTGTCGCGCAAGTGGAATGGGCCAATCGGTTTACTTTGACCAAATTTATTTTCACGCGGTTATCGATGTTAATGGCCGTCATCGTGCTGGCCTTTGCTGCACTTCAGGCCATTCATATACGTTGGCAAAAACGCCAGTCGTAACGCTTAAAAATCGCTGCCAGGCGCATTGTCGCCAAAGCGGCCGAGGTTGCCGAATATTTGCCCAAGCACCGAAAGTTCCTGCCCTTGGGTCTGGGTGGTGCGCTCTATGATGGGCACAATAATGCCATCGTCCAGCCCGTAGACGGCGTAATCTCTTATCGTGTCATTGGCCGCGAAATAAATCGCCAGCACTTTGCGGTCGACTTCTTTGGGCGCGCGATAGCTCTCGGTCACAAAGCGCGAGTGGATGTAATAAAACGCACTGCCGTTTAATTTGGTCTGTGTCGATGGCGACCCAAAGTTATTTTGGACAGCCTGTTTTGTGGTACTGCCTTTTTTCAACCCATCGATTTGGCGCTGGTCGAAAATATAGCCTCGATTATCAATCACCGGCGCACACGCCTGCAAGGGCATGAGCAGGGCGGCCATCACCAGCGCGCATAGGCTTGCGCGCCCGAATAGGGGGTGTGACATTGTTTGTCTAATCTTTGCTTGTTCAATCAATCGCATGATTTATAACCTATCTCAGATGGCTTGAATGATTTGGGTAGCCAATCGCACGCCTGCTGGCAACCTAAAATATGCCGACCCCCAGAGTTTCCGCCGCAGGAGGCGAAGAGACCAAAGTTTTTGCCGCGTGAGGCGAGGAGAAGAGTATGGGATTATTAGATTTTCTATCGTTGCGCCGCAAGGCGCCCGATGTTTTGCCCGCCTATACCGCCATTATGGCGCAAGCGCGTCGGCCAGATTATTATGGCGCCGGAAAAGTGCCCGATAGTTTTGACGGGCGGTTTGATTTTCTGTCGGCCCATGTCCATCTCGTCCTGCGCCGATTGCGCACCGATGGCGTGGCGCGCGAGGAAGTGGGCCAAGCGCTCTTCGATGTGTTTTTCCGCGATATGGACCAAGCGATGCGCGAATCCGGTGTGGGGGATTTGGGCGTCGGCAAAAGAATTCGCAAAATGGCGCAGGCGTTTTATGGCCGCGCCAGCGCCTATGATGAGGCGCTGGGCAAAGCCGCGCCGGCCCGGGCCACCAAGGCCGTCAAAGCGCGTCTGGTGGAAGTGCTGACCCGCAATCTCTATCCAGAGACGCCAGCCCTGGCCGATGCGGCGGGCATGGCAGATTTGGCGGCGCATCTCTTGGATTTAGAAAAGCAATTGGCCAAGAAATCCCTCGAGGATATTCTGGCTGGCCACGTGTTTGACGTTTAAGGTTTAAAGGCTCTCCCCATGACCAAACTCCCAGACGATAATGAGATAGATTTTGAATTGCCCTTTGGCGAAGCCGAGATGAGCCTCTTGGTGCGCCAAGACGGCGTGCCGCCCTCTGGCAAAACGGTGAAACACACGGCCGATGCCGAGACGCTTATCGCCATGGCCGCCCGCTTGCAAGTCGAAGCGGTGGCCGATTTAAGCTTTCAAGCCCTGCTGACGCCGCTCGATAAATCTTGCTTGGTCGCCACGGGAAAACTAACCGCCAAGCTGCGTCAATTGTGCGGGGTCACGCTAGAGCCGCTGTGGACCGAGATTGAACAGAGTTTCACCATCGAGTTTCAGCCTGCCGAACGGGTGGCGCAATATATGGTTCCCGAAGATGATTTCGACACTGATTTGCCTGAAGCCATGCACAATGGCGAAGCCGATATTGGCGAGGCGGTGACGCAAATTCTGGCGATGGAAGTGCCGGCCTATCCGCGCGCGCCAGGGGTTTCTTTTGACGGCTATGGTCAAAGCGAAGACGAGATGGCCGCCGAAGACAAACGTCCATCGCCTTTCGCAGGCTTGGCGGATTTGAAGTCGAAGCTGGAGAGCGACGGCGACGAAACTTGAAGTTTTCTGCGAATTGGCGCATATAAAGCGCTGATTACGGATGTAGCGTAAAGCCAATTTTGAGGGGCTCTGGTGAAAAAAACCATTATAGCGATTGATGCCATGGGCGGCGATATTGGCCCTGCGGTAACCATTAAGGGGCTGGTGCGAACCAAGCTAGAGCGCCCCAATACGAGCTTTTTAGTGTTCGGCGATAGCGATAAAATAACCGCAGAATTGAACCGACATAAAGACCTGCAAGATATTTGCACTGTCGTGCATTGCGAAAAAGAAGTGGCCATGGAGGCAAAGCCATCTGTGGCGCTGCGCCAAGGCCGCAAAGTATCTGGCATGTGGCGCGCCATTGACGCGGTGAAACAAGGCGAGGCGCATGCTTGTGTCTCGGCTGGCAATACGGGCGCTTTAATGGCCATGGGCAAAGTGGTTTTACGCACGCTGCCCGGTATCGAGCGCCCCGCTATGGCGGCCATTTGGCCAACCGTGCGCGGCGAAAGCGTGGTCTTGGATGTGGGGGCAAATATTGGCGGCACGGCGGCGCATTACGCGCAATTCGCCGTTATGGGCGCTGCCTATGCCCGCACGGTATTTGGCCTATCGCAGCCAGAAATCGGCTTGTTGAACATCGGCGTTGAGGAAGTCAAAGGCACCGATGAAGTCAAGGAAGCGGCAGAGCTATTGACCTTGTCAGAGTTAAACTTCAAAGGTTTTGTCGAAGGCGACGGCATTGGTCGTGGCGATGTGGATGTTGTGGTGACCGATGGGTTTACCGGCAATATTGCGCTTAAAACCGCCGAAGGCACGGCCCGTCAAATCGGCGAATATTTGCGCCAAGCCATGGGCAGTTCGCTGCTGTCGAAAATTGGCTATGTTTTTGCCATGGGGGCGTTCAAGGCGCTGCGCAAGCGTATGGACCCGAATGCGGCCAATGGCGGCATGTTGTTGGGCTTAAATGGGGTGGTGGTAAAAAGCCATGGCGGCGCCGATGCCGATGGTTTCGCCACCGCTGTGGAAGTAGCCATTGAGGCAGCAGAGGCCGATATTCTGGGCGCGATTAGCTCGGACATAGAAACCATGCAAGCCTTGCTAGATGATGCATGGGCGGAATCGTTAACATAAGTCTTGATTAAAAAAAACAGGGGGGCGTGGTGAAAAAATCAAAAATAATTGGCATTGGCTCTTATTTGCCAGAACAAATTATCAGCAATGATGACCTCGCCAAAATTCTGGACACGAGCGACGAATGGATTCAAAGCCGCTCGGGCATTAAGGCGCGCCATCGCGCGGCGGAAGGCGAGACGACTTCCGATTTAGCTTTTCAGGCAGCGCAAGCGGCTTTGACGCATGCCAAACGAACGCCCGACGACATTGACTTAATTATCGTCGCGACCACGACGCCCGATTTAACTTTTCCGGCGACGGCGGCTTTGGTGCAGAAAAAACTCGGCATTCGCCACGGCGCGGCTTTTGACGTGCAGGCGGTATGTTCGGGCTTCGTCTATGGATTGAGCGTGGCCAGCGCTATGGTCGAGACTGGACAGGCCAAATGCGCTTTGCTCATCGGCGCGGAAACCATGACCCGCCTATTGGATATGCAAGACCGTGCCACCGCCGTTTTATTTGGCGATGGGGCGGGCGCCATTGTGTTAGAGGCCAGCGAGGTGGGGCGCGAAGATATCGACACGGCCAGCCATGTGATGGGCTCTTATTTGCGTTCCGATGGGGCGCTGTCGGATATTCTTTATGTCGACGGCGGGCCTTCGACCACGGGCACGACGGGGCATTTGCGAATGCAGGGCCGCGAGGTCTATCGCCATGCGGTGGGCAATATTTCCGACGCGATTAATACTTTATTGCAGCGCACCGATATGAGCATCGAGGATGTCGATTGGTTTGTGCCGCATCAGGCCAATAAACGCATCATCGATGGGGTGGCCAAGAAAATTGGCCTGCCGATAGAAAAGACTGTGGTGACCATTCACCAGCACGCCAATACCTCGGCGGCATCGATCCCCTTAGCGCTGTGCAAGATTGTGCAACAGGGCAAAGTAAAGCGCGGCGACATTATTATGCTCGAGGCCATGGGCGGCGGGCTGACGTGGGGCGCCAATCTCCTTCGTTGGTAACAATCTTCTTTAAGGGTTTGTTTTTGCTTGCATGATTAAAATGCCATGTGCTTAAATTATGGTCTTAAAAGGAGTTTCATGGTGGGTAAAACAATTACACGAGCTGATTTAAGTGAGGTTGTTTATAATACGGTTGGCCTATCGCGAAGCGAGTCAGCGGATATTGTGGAGACGGTTCTCGAGCTTGTGTCGGAAGCTTTGGTGCAAGGCGACGATGTCAAACTTTCCTCCTTTGGTTCTTTTTTGGTGCGTCATAAAAACGGACGCGTGGGGCGCAACCCGAAAACCGGCGAAGAAGTGCCGATTGACCCGCGCCGCGTTTTGAGTTTTCGCGCCAGTCATGTTTTGAAAAATAAAATCAACAAAATGGCAGGTCTCGACTAGGTCAAGTGGATGAGTGACACGAAATCAGAAACAGCCTTTCGGACGATCAGTGAGGTTGCCCAAGCTCTCGCGCTCAAACCGCATGTGCTGCGTTTTTGGGAGAGTAAGTTTGAGCAAATTCAGCCGATGAAACGCGCCAATGGGCGGCGCTATTATCGGCCTGAAGATGTGGCGTTGATCTCCAGCATTCAGCATTTATTACACGAGCAGGGCATGACCATAAAGGGCGTACAAAAGCTCATCAAAGACGAAGGCATTGCCAGCCTGCGGGCGGCGCGCGCCAATATGAAGGCGGGCCCGCAAAAACCAACGGAGCAAGCCGCCTTGACGCCAGCCCAGCGCAGCCAGTTGGAGGCGGCGCGTCAAAGCTTGCGGCAGGCGCGCCTTTTGCTGGCAGATGACGAAACCTAGTTGCGCTTGGCTTGCCTTTTGCCTCGAAAGCTTTTAGAAAACCCATGAAGTCGGAGCGTAGCGCAGCCCGGTAGCGCACTTGTCTGGGGGACAAGGGGTCGTGGGTTCGAATCCCGCCGCTCCGACCAATTCGAATTTGTAAGTGGCCCCCGCTTACTTGGAGAGAAAAATGACGTCTATCCTACCTATTGTGATTTTTATCGCGGCGATTTTTGTTTTGAACATTATTCAATTCGGTCGCCCCGACTAAGCCTATCGTCTCTTGTTATGGGAGATAGAATAAAGCCGCTTCCCTTGGGGAGGCGGCTTTTATTTGGGCTTATTCTTCTTCATCAGGGCGTTGCATCCAATAAATAATCGCGCCCGCCGGCAGCACCCAGGCAATGCCGGTAATCAGATAAAAGAAAAACTCAATCCACTTATTGTCCGGCACGCTGGTCGTCACCGCCACGGTCATTACCAATAGGGCATAAAAAACAATCAACACGAGCATGGCCACAAGGCCGATAAGCTTGCGCAAGCGCATCGGTAGCCACGGTTTACGGAATGGTTTGGAAGCGGTTTGTTTATCTGTCATGGCCCTTGGGTAGCATGAAAGCGGGGCGCCTTCCAAAAGCTAAAGCGCGCTCGCGATGTTTGGTCGCAAGGCGAGGGCGCCAAAACGCGGTATAAGCGGCGCATGAACTCGCAAACGCAAATCGATATCGCCCATCGCGCCGACCGACAAATCGCCATCTGGCTATTCACGCTGGCTGGTTTTGTGGTGCTTATGGTGCTGGTCGGGGGGCTGACGCGGCTCACCGATAGCGGTCTGTCGATTACCGAATGGGCGCCGATACGCGGAGCCATTCCGCCGCTTTCGCAGGCCGATTGGATGAGCGAGTTCAACAAATACCGACAGATTCCCGAATATTTGCTGGTCAATGCGGGCATGAGCTTGGCCGAGTTTAAGTTCATTTATTGGTGGGAGTGGGGGCATCGCTTCTTGGGCCGTGTGGTTGGCCTGGTCTTTTTGCTGCCGTTTTTGGTGTTTCTCGCGCAAGGCAAAATCAGCCGCGCCCGCCTGCCGGCTTTGCTGGGGCTATTTGTCTTGGGCGGACTGCAAGGCTTTATGGGCTGGTATATGGTCGCCAGCGGCCTGACCGAGCGGGTGGACGTCAGCCAATATCGCTTGGCCATGCATTTGGGCCTAGCGCTGATTATTTTCTGTTGCAGCATCTGGTTGGCCTTGGGCTATTGGCGCGGCGTCAAAACCGCCAACCCGCGCTCGACCGGGATGTTGGTGGCGGGCGCGATTGTTGGCGTGGTCCTTGTGCAATCTTTGCTTGGCGCCTTGGTGGCCGGGCTCGATGCGGGCACGACCTATACCGATTGGCCGTGGATGGATGGCGAATTCATTCCCACGGGGCTTTTGGCGCAACAACCGCTGTGGCGCAATTTCTTTGAGAATATTCTCACCGTGCAATTCGACCACCGCATGGCCGCCTATGCCATCACCGGATTGGTGGGCTGGCACATTTATAAGGTGTTCACCACGCAAAAAAACCCGCAGGTGCGCGCCACCGCCATGGTTTTGGCCGCCACCGTCAGCGTGCAAGTCGTCCTCGGCATTGTGGCGCTGGTCTATGCCGCCCCCATGGGGTTGGCGGCGGCGCACCAAATAGGGGCCGTAGCGGTTTTGGGAGCGGCGGTCACGCATTTGCACCTATTGCGCTTTTCGGCGAGCGAAAACAAGGCGTAACCATACGGTAAATAAATACCAAAATGGCAAGCCCTTGTTTTTGCTTATTAAAAACTATCAAAACATCCTTGCATTGTGCGTTACGCCCACGTAAAACACAGCAACATCTCATAAGGGGCCTAATGTTGGGCTTTTGGATAGGACATAGTTATGAAGACTTATTCTGCGAAACCTTCGGATATTGAGAAAAAGTGGATTCTCATTGATGCCGAAAACTTGGTTGTGGGTCGCCTAGCGGCGGTTATTGCAACGCGCCTGCGTGGCAAACACCTGCCGACGTTCACACCGCATATGGATACGGGCGATCACGTGATTGTTATCAATGCGGATAAAGTGAAATTCACGGGCAAGAAATTGTCGGACAAGAAATATTATCGCCACACGGGTTATCCGGGCGGCATTAAAGAGACGACCCCGGAAAAAGTGCTGGAAGGCAAGTTTCCCGAGCGTCTTGTTGAAATGGCGGTAAAGCGGATGTTGCCTCGTGGCCCTATGGCGCGCAAGCAGTTCAGCAATTTGAAAGTCTATGCCGGCAGTGAGCATCCCCATGTTGCTCAGTCTCCAGAAGTTTTGGATGTCGCGTCGATGAACACTAAGAATGTGAGGGCATAGCTATGTCGGATACAGTAGAAACACCGGTAGAAAACACCGATACAGCGCTCAGCTCCGCCCTAGAAGGCGCGGCCAGCTCCAGCGATAGCGTAACCGCAGAAACCGTGGCAGCGCCTGCCGCTCCGGTTGAGCCACAAATCGACGCGCAAGGCCGTGCTTATGCAACGGGCAAGCGTAAAAACGCGATTGCACGGGTCTGGATTAAGCCTGGCACGGGCGTGATTACGGTCAATGGAAAAACCGAAGAAGTTTTCTTCGCCCGCCCTGTGCTGCGCATGATTTTGCGTCAACCGCTTATCGCAGCCGAGCGCAATGGCCAATTTGATGTGGTCGCAACCGTCAGTGGTGGCGGTTTGTCGGGTCAGGCTGGCGCGGTGCGTCATGGTATTTCCAAGTCGCTGACCTATTACGAACCCGGCCTTCGCGGGGTTCTGAAAAGCGGTGGCTTCCTGACACGCGATAGCCGTGTTGTAGAACGTAAGAAATATGGCCGTGCCAAAGCGCGTCGTAGCTTCCAGTTCTCTAAACGCTAGGTCTTTTGCCTTTTACGAAAAGAAAAAGGGACCTTTTGGTCCCTTTTTTTGTTATGTAGAAGAGAGATGAAACAAGAGAGATTCGATGACTGATAAAATTCCTGGAAGTAGTGTGACGATTACGGAAATCATGGATTTCCTGCCGCATCGGTACCCGTTTTTGTTGGTAGACCGGGTTGTGGAAATGGATGGCGAAAAATCGGGCGTCGGCATTAAAAATGTCACGGCGTCGGAGCCTTGGTTTACCGGGCATTTTCCGAGCAATCCGGTGTTCCCAGGCGTCTTGATTATCGAGGCCATTGCGCAAGTTTCGGCCATTCTGGTGATGCAAAACGCCAAGGATGAAGGCAATCCGATGGTGACCAAAACGATTTATTTCATGACGGTCGACAAAGTGCGGTTCCGCAATCCGGTAACCCCGGGCGACCAAATGCGCATCCATGTGACGCAAATTCGGCGTCGTGGCATGGCTTATAAATTTAAAGGCGAAGTTTTCGTCGACGGCCAGCTGATGGCCGAAGGCGAGATTATGGCGATCAATCACGACCCCGAAGCTTAGGGGCCCTTTCACCAAGACTGGGAAGACGCAAGATGAGTAAGGCAAAAATCAACGTCGGTATTTTGGGCGCGTCGGGTTACACCGGCGCCGATGCCGTGCGCCTGCTGGCCGCCCATCCCCATGTCGAGATTACGCTGCTTACGGGCAATGCCCATGCTGACAAGTCTTTGGCCGAGATTTATCCTCAGTTCGGCGGTCTTTCGATGCCCAATTTGATAAAAGCCGAAGAGGCCGATTGGCGCGATATCGATGCGGTGATTTGTGGCCTGCCGCATTCGACCGCGCAAGATGTGATTGCCACGATTCCGGCCCATGTGCGGATTATCGATATGTCGGCCGATTTTCGCCTGCGCGATAGCGAGACTTATTCGCAGTGGTATGGCCGCCCGCATGACCAAGCGGCGCTTTTAAGCGAAGCGGTTTACGGGCTGAGCGAGCATTATCGCGATGATATTCAAAAAGCCCGTTTGGTGGCCTGTCCGGGCTGTTACCCCACGGCGGCGTTAAGCGCGCTGATGCCTTTGCTGAGCGCGGGCTTGGTGACGACCCAAGATTTGATTATCGATGCGAAATCCGGCGTCACGGGCGCGGGCCGCAGTTTGAAAGAGCAAAATCTTTTCTCAGAAGTGGCCGAAGGCATGAACGCCTATGGCGTGGGGGCCCATCGCCATGCGCCCGAAATCGAGCAAGAGCTAGCGGTCGCCGCAGGGCAAGATGACGTGCGGGTGAATTTCACGCCGCATCTGGTGCCGATGAACCGCGGCGAATATGTGTCGATTTATGCCAAATCGGCAGACGGCGCCAAAGCTGCGGATATGAAAGCGGCCTGGGAAGCGTTTTATGCCGATAAGCCATTTGTGCGCGTTGTGGAAGAGGCGCCTGCGACCCGTCATGTGCGCGGCTCGAATTATTGTTTGCTATCGGCTTTCGATGACCGGATTGATGGGCGGGTGATTTTATTCTCGACGCTGGATAATCTGGTCAAAGGCTCCAGCGGGCAGGCGGTGCAGAATTTGAATTTAATGTTTGGCTTTGACGAAACCGCAGGTTTGTTGCAACAGCCACTTTATCCGTAAAAAGTCATTCTCTTGCCGTAATTGGCGTTCAAGAGAGGGCTTTCAACTAAGTATTGGGACGACGATGGAAAACGAATTTCACCGCATTCAACGATTGCCACCCTATGTGTTCGAGAGCGTCAATAAGCTCAAGGCAGAAGCGCGCGCGCAAGGCAAAGACATCATCGATTTCGGCATGGGCAATCCAGACCTGCCGACGCCGACCCATATTGTTGAAAAACTGGTCGAGACGGTTCGCAATCCGCGCACCCATCGTTATTCTGCCTCTAAGGGCATTCCGGGCTTGCGCAAAGCCCAAGCCAAATATTACGAGCGCCGCTTTGGTGTGAAGCTGAACCCAGACACGGAAGTTATCGCCACGCTTGGGTCGAAAGAAGGCTTTGCCAATATGGCGCAAGCCATCACCGACCCTGGCGATGTTATTCTGGTGCCCAACCCGACTTACCCCATCCATGCCTTTGGCTTCATTATTTCCGGCGCCACCATTCGCCATTTGCCCAATGAGGCGGATACCGATTTTTTTGAAGTGCTCGACCAAGCCGTGGTGCATAGCCACCCCAAGCCGAAAGCTTTGGTGCTGAATTACCCGGGCAACCCGACGGCGCAAGTGGTTGATTTGGATTTTTATAAAAAAGTCGTCGCCTATGCCAAGAAGCACGACATTATTTTGCTGTCCGATTTGGCCTATGCCGAGATTTATTTCGATGAGGACAATCCGCCGCCCTCGATTTTGCAAATCGACGGCGCCAAAGATGTGGCGGTTGAGTTTACCTCTTTGTCGAAAACTTTCTCTATGCCCGGTTGGCGCATGGGGTTTGCGGTTGGCAATGAGCGGCTTATCGGGGCGCTGACGCGGATTAAATCTTATCTCGATTATGGCGCTTTCACGCCCATTCAAGTGGCCGCGGCCACCGCTTTGGAAAGTCCGGAAGAAGTCATTCAAGACATTCGTCAGGTCTATAAAGAGCGCCGCGACGTATTGGTCGATGTGTTTCACCGCTCGGGCTGGGATGTGCCGGCCCCGCAAGCGACGATGTTTGCTTGGGCGAAAATTCCCGAGCCGTTTACCCATATGAAGTCGCTCGAGTTCTCGACGCTGCTGTTGCAAGAGGCCGATATTGCGGTGTCGCCAGGCATTGGCTTTGGCGAATATGGCGATGATTACGTGCGCATTGCTTTGGTTGAAAACGAGCAGCGCATTCGCCAAGCGGGCCGTAATTTAAAGCGTTTCATGGATGCGCATAAAGCTGCGGCGAAAAAATGAGTGAGAAAAAACGCATAGGCATAGCGGGTCTCGGCACGGTTGGGGCGCAGGTTGTAGCGCGGCTTTTGGCCGGCGCTGTGCCCGGTGCTGTGGTGACGGCGGTGAGCGCGCGCGATGCAAAGCGCGACCGCGGGGTCGATTTATCGGCGCAACGCTTTGTCGCCAATCCGCTGGACTTGGCCGCGGCAGAAGACGTCGATGTGGTGGTTGAATTAATGGGCGGCGAGGGCGGTGCAGCGCTTGAGCTGGTGCAGGCTGCGTTGCGAGCGGGCAAGCCAGTTGTGACGGCCAATAAAGCCATGTTGGCGGCCCATGCGGAGGGTCTGTCTGATTTATCTTGCGTCTCGCCACCCGTGCCATTGGCTTTTGAGGCGGCGGTGGCGGGCGGTATTCCGGTGATTAAAGCCCTGCGCGAGGGTATGGCGGGCAATGAGATTAGCCGCCTGTCGGGTATTTTAAACGGCACGTGCAATTATATTTTAAGCCGTATGGAAGTCGCGAAATTAAGTTTCGAGGAAGCGCTAAAAGAAGCGCAAGAAAAAGGCTTTGCTGAAGCCGACCCGTTTTTAGATGTGAGCGGCACGGATGCGGGGCAAAAATTGGTGATACTCTCGGCGCTCGGCTTTGGTGTGGCGCCCAATATGGCGCATGTGTCGATTACCGGCATTGAGCAAATCGCGGCGCAAGATATTTCCTTTGCGGCCAGTTTTGACAGTGTCATTCGGTTGGTGGCCATGGCGGAACGGCGCGCGGAAACGGGGGGCGTGTTTCATCAAGTGATGCCGATGCTGGTGAAAAAACCCGCCAGTTTGGCGCAAGTGGGCAATGAGTTAAACGCGCTGAAAATAGAAGCTGAGCCAGTTGGGTCGATATTCTTGCAAGGCCCTGGGGCGGGCGGCGGTGCCACCGCATCGGCTGTGTTGGCCGATATTTCCGATATTGTGCAGGGCTTCGGGCGGGCGTTGTTTAGCAAGCCGACCTCGGCGATGAAAGAATCAGCCAGCCCAACACCGCCCGCTAGCGAGTATTACTTGCGCCTCGCGCTTGCCGATAAGCCCGGAAGCATGGCCAAAGCGACGCAAATATTGGCAGAAAACGGCGTTTCCATTGAAGAAGTTGTGCAAAGGTCGTCGCAAGCAGGTGACAGGTTTCTGCCGGTGGTCTTTATTACGCATCACTGTGAAAATTCAGCTTTGCGCGCCGCCTTAGAGGCGTTGCAATCGCAACAAGATATTTGTAACGAAGTTCTGGCGCTGCCAGTCTTTGCGGAAGAAATGTAGGAGAGACATAATGGCATCGAAGAAAATTGATCGTTCCCTCACTTTGGAACTGGCACGGGTTACCGAGCGGGCAGCTGTTGCGGCAGCCAAGTTAATTGGCCGGGGCGACGAAAAAGCCGCCGACCAAGCCGCCGTAGACGCGATGCGCCGAGAGCTGAATGCGCTGAATATTGACGGCGAAGTGGTTATCGGGGAAGGCGAGCGCGACGAGGCGCCGATGCTTTATATTGGCGAAAAAGTGGGCACGGGCGATGGCCCGAAAGTCGACATTGCGCTCGACCCGCTAGAGGGCACCACCCTGACCGCCAAAGGCATGGGCAATGCTCTGGCCGTGGTGGCCATGGCCGAAGGCGGTAGCCTGCTGAATGCGCCCGATGTCTATATGGATAAAATTGCTATCGGCGGCGGATATCCGGCCAACACCGTAGATTTGGATGCCGACCCGGCCGACAATGTAAAAGCGGTGGCGAAAGCCAAAGGCGTTGATGTGGGCTTGGTGAATGTTTGTATTCTCGACCGTCCGCGCCATGCCGAGATGATTGGCAAAGTGCGCGCAGCTGGCGCGCGGGTGACCTTGATTAGCGATGGCGATATCGCTGGCGTCATTCATTGCACCGACCCGTCGACGGGCATTGATATGTATATGGGCACAGGCGGGGCGCCCGAGGGCGTTTTGGCAGCGGCGGCACTGCGCTGCACAGGCGGCCAAATGCAAGGCCGTCTGGTAACCACAGACGAGGGCCAAAAAGAGCGCGCCCGCAAAATGGGCATCGAAGATTTCAACCGTAAATATACGGCCGAAGAAATGGCCAGCGGCGACGTTGTGCTTTCGGCCACAGGCGTGACCACGGGCTCTATGCTGACCGGTATCGCCCAGCACGGAAATGAAATTTGGACCGATACACTGCTGATGCGCTCTTCCACGGGCACCATTCGCTGGATTAAAGCGCGCCATACGGACCCGGATAAATTCCACCTCAATGACTAGCGCATCAGACCCATCTGCCGCGCCACAACGCGCCGCCTTAGGGGTGGCGCGCTCGGCGGCCGGGCAGTTTTGGTCTTTGCGCGAAACCGACGATCGGCAAGTCTTGCAGCTATCGCAGCGGCATGGCTTGCCCGATATTGTGTGCCGCATGTTGGTGGCACGCGGCATTGGCGCAGAGTTAGCGCCGGCTTACCTCGAGCCCAAATTACGCGATTTATTGCCCGACCCCTCCAGCCTCACCGATATGGATAGAGCCTCGGAGCGTTTGGCGCAGGCGATATTAGACGGCGAGCCCGTCGCGGTGTTTGGCGATTATGATGTCGATGGCGCCACCTCCTCGGCGCTATTGTTGCGCTATTGGCAAATGTGCGAGCAGGCGATGCGCGCCTATATTCCCGACCGCCAAAAAGAAGGCTATGGCCCCAATGATGCGGCTTTGGCGCAACTCGACAGCGAGGGCTATAAGCTGCTGATTACCGTCGATTGCGGAACCATGGCCCATGACGTGTTGCAAAAAGCCAGAGCGCGCGGGCAAGACGTGATTGTTTCCGACCACCACCAAACGGGCGGCGGCTTGCCAGAGTGTTTCGCACTGATCAACCCGCGCCGCGCCGATGACACCAGCGGGCTGGGCCATTTGGCCGCCGTGGGGGTGACTTTCCTGCTGCTGGTGGGGGTCAATCGGGCCCTGCGCCAGAAAGGGTTTTTCGAGGGCAAAAGCGAGCCAGATTTAACCCAATTGTTAGATTTAGTGGCGCTTGGCACGGTCTGTGATGTGGTGCCATTGGAGGGCGTCAATCGGGCCTTTGTGCGCCAAGGCCTGAAGGTTATGGCCGCGGGCGCCAATGTGGGCGTGCAAGCGCTCGGCAAAGTATCGCGCGCCGAAGGCACATGGGGCACCTATCAATTGGGCTTTCAATTGGGCCCCCGGGTCAATGCGGGCGGGCGTGTTGGGCAATCGGATTTAGGCGTGCGGCTGCTTTCAACCCACGACCCAGACGAGGCCATTGGCTTGGCGCAACGGCTCGACGATTTCAATACCCAACGCCGGGTCATTGAAGCCGATGTGCAAGAAGAAGCCATGCGGCAAGTCGAATTAGGCTTGGCCAAGCAAAACGCCTTGGGCCCGTTTATTTTGCAAGCGGGCAAAGGCTGGCACGCGGGCGTTATCGGCATTGTGGCGGGGCGCTTGAAAGATAAATATCACCGCCCGAGTTTTGTTATCGCCATCGATGAAGACGGCATGGGCAAGGGCTCGGCGCGTTCGGTCAGCTCGGTCGATATCGGGCGTCTGGTGGCGGGGGCTGTGGACTTAAAGCTCATCGAAGGCGGTGGCGGCCATGCCATGGCGGCGGGCGTTACCTTGCACGAAAGCCAGCTGGCAGGTTTTGAAGCCTATCTGGCGGAGCAACTCGGCAGTCTGGCGCTTGATGCGCCGCGCGAGCTGCGCCTCGATGCGACGCTCACCCCGCAAGGGGCAACGCGCGAGCTGTGGGAGCAAATGCAAGGCGCCGGGCCTTTCGGGGCGGGCAACGCAGAGCCGCGAGTGGTTTTGCCGTCGGTGCGGATTGTCCAGCAAGCGGTGGTGGGCGATGGCCATGTGCGGTGCATTTTCTCGGGCGAAGGCGGCGGCCGGCTGAAAGCCATGGCCTTTGCTTCGGTGCCCGAAGAGGTGCGTATGGTTTTGCAAACCGCGCGCGGCCCCGTCCATGTGGCGGGTTTCTTGCGGGCCGATGACTGGCAGGGGCGGCGCGATGTGCAATTGATGGTGCATGATGTCGCAATTGCATAAAGCCGCTTAGAAGGGCTTGAAAAGCATCTCGATTAAGGATATATCATGCCGACCAAGCTCATGGAGCGCCCTTCGTCTATCGGTTAGGACGCCAGGTTTTCAACCTGGAAAGAGGGGTTCAATTCCCCTAGGGCGTACCATGACTTGGTGTTTTCCCCTTATTGCAACCGCTGGTTATTTCGCCGCTTGATACAGTGTGGCGTCCTCGGCCCAATATTTTTTGATGAAATTATCGCGGCCAGAGCGCAACCGATAATAAGTATATTTATAGCCAGCCTTTTTATAATAATCCTGATGATAGGCTTCGGCTGGGTAAAACGCGCCCGCTTTGGCAATTTCTGTGGCGATAGGGCGGTTAAATTTATTGGCCTGACGGAGCGCGTCTCGCGCCCCTTCAGCGAGGCGTTTCTGCTGCGCATCGGCATAATAAATCGCGCTGCCATAATGGCGGCCTCGGTCGACGAAACTGCCATTGGGGTCAGATGGGTCATGCATGCGCCAAAACGCGCTGAGCAATTGTTGATAGCTAACTTTGCTGTCGTCATAAGGCACTTTCACCACTTCGCGATGCGTGGTGCGGCCATAGGCGACGTCTTCATAAGATGGATTGGCTTTGGTGCCGCCCATGAAGCCAGAGATTACATCGCCGACGCCGTCGATTTTTTCGAAATCGGCTTCGGTACACCAAAAGCAACCGCCAGCGAAATAAGCGATTTTTGGGGCGGCCATGGCGGGCAAAGCGAGGGCGCTGAGCAAACAGACGAGGGGCAGGGAAAGCAGTATCCGAAACATGTTTTTTCCTTTAACGGTTGTTTTGTTAACGCCATCATGGGTTTCGATTATGGCTTTTATTTGTTCGTTGGATCGCGTTTTTCATCAAAGACCGGCGCCCAATTGCGGGCCCGTTCTTTGCCTTGCAACCAAGCGGTGCGCGACATGGTTTTTTCCAATTGCTCAATCGCAAAAGCCACCGATACGGGCGCGCCCAAGCTCAAGCGTTGCGGGTTGGTGAGATAGAGATGGGCCCATTCGGCGGCGTCTATTTTATCGCCGCTTGGGCCCAGCCCGGCGGCGTAAAGACGAACCAAAACGCCTTGGGCGCCAAAATGGCCTGCTTGGGCAGCTTTCGAAATCCACTGCACGCCTTGTTTATAGTCAGCGGTGGCGAGCATGTCGCTGCGCGCGGGCGCTGTGCCGCCTTCGGGCGCCAATCCAGCCAAAGTGAGATAGCATTCGCCAAGCGCGGTTTGGGCATCTTCAAAGCCAAAGCCACGATTGGCCAAAGGCTGTAATTTAGCGATGGCCTCGGCGCAATTGCCTTGATGTTTCAACACGAAGCCATCCCAATAGGGGCTGTGATTGGCTTTTCTTTCGGCTTGGCGTTGGCGCACGATGTCTTGCGGGTCGGTTCGGCGCGATTGCGCTTGTGCGATATCGAGGCTTGTCAAAACCAAGGCCACGGCCAGCGGGAATAGATAATTTACCAATTGCCGATGTTTTCCATAGAGGCCCAAGGCTCTTGCGCGGGCAGGGCATCGCCCGCTTGCAATAATTCGATCGACACATTGTCGGGCGAGCGGACAAAAGCCATGCGGCCGTCGCGCGGCGGACGATTGATGAGAATGCCCGCCTGTTTTAGTTTTTCGCATGTTTGATAAATATCATCGACTTGATAAGCCAAATGGCCAAAGTTGCGGCCTTCATCGACTTGTTTCTCGTCCCAATTATGGGTCAGTTCAATCTGCGCGTCGGGCTGGCCAGGAGGGGCCAAAAAGACAAGAGAAAAACGGCCTTCTTCAATGTCATAGCGACCGAGGTTTTCGAGCCCCAAATGGGTGCAATAAAATTCGAGCGATGCCTCTAAATCGGTCACCCGGACCATCGTATGTAAATATTTCATTTGCCTCTCCTAAATCTTTAATCCTTAGTTTACGGCAGGGAGGCGGCGCTGTCGCGTCCTTTAGCGTCGCACCCATTGCAAAAACTCTAGCGCTGTGGTGGGCTTCATGTTTCAATACAGTCCAAAGCAAGCTCGAAGAATAAGGTAAATGGCCCGTTATGATCAGCCAAATTGAATTTAAATCCGCAGGGCGCCTTTGCCGAGGCCGTCTGTTTGCGCCGGCAACGAAACAAAGCAATGGTGCGGGCATTGTTCTGGCACATGGCCTAGGCGGCACTATGGACAGTGGTTTGTTCGACTATGGACAAGCTTTTGCTGATGCAGGGTTTCACGCGCTGGCGTTTGATTATCGCGGTTTCGGCGAGAGCGAAGGGGGCCCGCGCCAATATATATCTGTGCCCCGCCAGCTCGAAGATTGGCGCGCCGCCATTCACCATCTTCGTAGTCATGATAATGTGGATGCCGATAGAATTGGCCTTTGGGGCATTTCCTTCTCGGGCGGGCATGTTATCCATCTGGCGCATAGCGACCCTAAAATTCGCGGCGTTGTGGCGCAAGTTTCGCAGATTGACCCGGTGCTGTCGGCCCATGTCGGAAATTATCACCGCGGGCCCGCCCATTCGCAGGCGCTTATGCAAGCGATTATCAAACGGGCCAAAACACGATGGTTCCGCAGCAAGGCAGAGATGTTGCAAATCGCGCCTGTGGTAAAAACCAAACCCGCCGTCTTGGCCTCACCAGAAGCCAGTGATTATGCCGAGCTCGCCGGGCCAAGCTGGAAAAATGAATTGCATCCCGATAGTTTTTTGAAGGGCGAGCTGGAGAAAAACAATCCGTCTTTGCTGACCGATGAAATGTCGACGCCCATGTTGTTGCAAGTGGGCGAGCAAGATAAAGTGGTTTCCAATGAAGCGATTTATAATTTCGCGCGGCGTTGTGGGCCTCTGGCGCAATTAACCCGATATGCGGGCGACCATTTTACGCTTCTGCAAGACAATGCGCTGCGCCGCCAAGCGATGCAAGAAGCGGTCGATTTTTATAAGGCCAAGTTGATTTTATGAGCCTGGTTTTGCGTCAATGGGTAGAAGAAGCCAAACACGTCGTTGTTTTTACTGGGGCGGGTATGAGCACCGATAGCGGCATCCCAGATTTTCGCAGCCCTGGCGGCGTGTGGACTCGCATGGCGCCGATTATGTTCCAAGATTTTATGGCCAGCGAAGAAAACCGCATTGAGGCGTGGCGGCGCAAATTTGCCATGGCCGATGAGTTGGGAAAAAGCTTTCCCAATGACGGCCATAAGGCGCTGGCCAAATTGGTGCAAAGCGGAAAAGTGAAAACGCTGATTACGCAGAACATTGATAATCTGCATCAAGATAGCGGCATTGGCGACCAGCATATTGTTGAGCTGCACGGCAATGGAACTTATGCCACTTGTTTGGAGTGCGAGACGCGCCAAGATATGGCGGCCATTCGGGCGGAGTTTGAAGCCAGCCAAGCGACCCGCGCGCCTAAATGTTCGGCCTGTGGCGGGATTGTAAAATCGGCGACGATTTCTTTTGGTCAGGCCATGCCCGAGGCACCAATGCAACGGGCCGAGGCGGCGACTTTAGCTTGCGATTTATTCCTCGCCATTGGCTCTTCTCTGCAAGTCTATCCGGCGGCGGGATTTCCGGTTTTGGCGCGCCATAATGGGGCGCGTTTGGTTATCCTCAACCGCGAGCCAACGGAGCTCGATGGGTCTGCCTCTTTGGTTCTTAACGAAGAAATAACCCCAACCCTGCATAATCTCGTAAGCCTCGATAGTTAATCAGCTTTTGGCAGCTTATGCTTGCCAAGGCGGCGGGGGGTAGAGTGGGGAAGTCAAAAATGCGTTTTTGCCTTTTTTAGACAAAGAATTGTGCTAGCGTTAAGGCATGTTGGCGTAGACCTGAAATAAAAATAATAAGAATAATAGAGGTTTTGCGATGTTATCTGTAGATACCGCTGATGGTTCAGCGGATGAGATTGTGCTTATCGAAGGCACGGTAAAGTGGTTTGACTCAGTAAAAGGATATGGGTTTGTGGTGCCAGATTCTGGTGGCGTAGACGTATTGGTTCATCATTCGACTTTGCGTCGGGGCGGCTATGATACGCTTTACCCGATGGCACGAATTAAATGTACCGTGGTGGAGCGGCCGCAAGGCCTGCAAGCCGACCGGATTGTGGCCATCGATAATACCGATGCCCAAGTGCCCGTTGGCAACCCGAGGCCAACCAGCGTGTTGGCCGGGATTTCCAATGTCAGCGATTTTCAACAAGCGCATGTCAAATGGTTCAATCGGATTCGCGGCTTTGGCTTTGTCAATGTCGAGCCAGATGGCGATGATATTTTTGTGCATATGGAAGTGCTGCGCAAAGCCGAAATCGAGGCTTTGGTTCCGGGGCAATATATTCTGGTTAAATTCGGCAATGGCCCGAAAGGGCTTATGGCAACCGATGTGCGGCGCATTGATAGCGGCGCGCAATTGCAAGCGGAGCCCGGGGAAAGCCAAATGACGTTACACGAAGACAGCCCCCAAGAGCCGCCCGCCGCTTCGGCCAGCCCAGAATTGGAAGCCCCAGAGGCGCCGCAAGCGCCAGAGAAGCCAGAACCGGAGATTGGCGAATAGCCAAGGCTTACAAGGCTAAAGGGTTGCTTTGTTCTTGCACTGCCGCACGGCATATGGCACTGAACACGCATGTCTGAATTTTCCGAAATTGACCTAGAGGCTTTGCAGCCGCCCGAACCGTTTCGCTTGAGCGTTCGGCGCGGGCCCTTTACCACGCATAATGGGCCGTGGTTTCATTGGGCCAGTCCCGACACGTTTCGCCAGGGCGTGCGTCTGTTAGAGCGTCATTGCAACAGCCGCTCCATTGTTCATGGTGGATTTATATCGTCGTTTGCTGATGGCTTGGCTGCGACGGCAGTTTTTCGCGAGGTGAAACGCGCTTCGGTGACGATTAAACTCAACACCGAGTTCTTGCGCAGCGCCCGCAGCGGCGAATGGCTGCAAGGAACGGCTAAAGTGACGCGCGCCACCGGTAAGACCGCTTTTGTCGATGCCTATGCTTGGGTTGGCGAGAGCCAAGAGCCGCCGATGGATGCGTTGATCTTCCGCAGTTCGGCTATTTTCAGATTATTAGAAGATAGGTAGCTGTTTTGCTTGAAACCCAGAGATATTTCTATTAAGCAGGTGTCAGTCGGGGCTTGGCGCAGTCTGGTAGCGCACCTGGTTTGGGACCAGGGGGTCGCAGGTTCGAGTCCTGCAGCCCCGACCATAATTAAGTAATAAAAACAAAACCTTATATTTCTATATGTAAATATCACCACTTATTCGCCACTTAGATGTGAAAATTCTCGAAAACAGGGTTTTTTTGTTTTTCCCAGCTAGAGCTCCATTGATGGCACGGCCAATCAAGTGAAGCTAAAGTTCGCTACATTGGAAGAGGCCCAAACCTATGCCGCCTCTAAAGGTATTGCCGCGCGCATCGACAAACCGCATCCGCGCCAAATCTTATTCCGATAATTTTCGCTATGGTCGCGTAGAGAAAATATAAACCTCGAAAGGCCGTTTGGCCGAGCGGTGGGCGTGGAAACTATCGAGGGGCAACCGGCGACAGCCTTTTTAGAAACCGCGCAAAACTGGCTCAAAGGGGCAAGAGCTCTACTTTATCGTCGATTTCTAAACCGGGGCCATGCGCCTCGCGACGGAGCAGGCAATTGGCTTGCGCGAAGACTTGCGTTAAGGCGCTGTCTTGGCGCGGCGAGGTTTGTACGCGCAAGACCCCATTTTCATCTATTTTCCAGGTGCCGCGCAAATAGGTTTCGCGCGCGCCATTGGCCGCAAGCGCATGGCTAAGGCGCGCCGTCATCCAATCTTGCGATGCAGCGGCCCCCATCCATTGCGCCATCAAAGGCTGCAAAAACAGCCGCGCCGTCACCATTGCCGAACTTGGGTTGCCCGGCAGACCGAGCGCCAAATGCGTGTCGCTTTTGGCAAACCAGCAAGGTTTTCCGGGTTTAACGGCAATTTTCTCAAATACGGGCGTAAAACCCAAGCCGTAGAAGACTTGTTTGGCGTAATCATAATCCCCAACGGAGGCGCCGCCAATCGGCACGAGAATATCGGCTTCGGGGAGGCTTTGAACCGCCTCGGCGAACCGCGCGCGATCATCGGGGGTGCGGCAGCTGGCGACGCAAGTGCCGCCCCAAATCTCGACCATGGCGGCCAAAGCGGCACTCAAACTATCGGGTATTTGCGCCGCCCCAAGGGCTTGCCCGGGCGCGACGATTTCATCGCCAGAGGCAATGAAAGCCACGCGCGGCTTGGTTAAAACCGCGAGTTTTGCATAATTGGCATTGGCAATCAGCGCCACATCGGCCGGCGATAATCGTTTGCCGACGGGCAGCAGTAGCTCGCCAGCTTTAAAATCCTGGCCGGCTTTTCGAATATGGCTCGGCTTATCTTGCGGCTGGGTTAATTGTATCCGGTCGCCGTCGCGCTCGGTGTCTTCTTGCAAGATGACATGGGTGACGCCGGGACTGACGGGGGCGCCGGTAAAGATGCGAACCGCTTGCGTGGAGGTAATGGCGGTATCGAAAACCTGTCCGGCAGCGACTTCGCCAATCACCGTGAATTGGGTTTGACCCTCGGCAATCGCCTCGAAGCGGACGCCATAGCCATCCATGGCCGAGACATCGCGAGGCGGCTGAGAGCGTTGGGCGAGAATCGGCTCGGCCAGAATGCGCCCGGCGGCATCGGATAAAGCGACGGTGTCGATTTTTCCCGAAGGCGCCACCCTAGCGATTTCATCCCAAGCCTGTTGAACAGAAATCATGTGGCGTCTCGCAGGTAGTCGCCTGACTTGCCGCCGGTTTTTTCGATCAATTCAATCGACCCAATGCTGGCCGATTTTTCGATCGCCTTGACCATGTCATAGACGGTCAGGCAAGCCACCGACACGGCGGTGAGGGCTTCCATTTCCACGCCAGTGACGCCGTGGCAGCCCACGGTTGCCTCGACCTCAATGCCGGTTTCTTGCGCGGTAAGCGCGAGTTTGACCTTGGTTAAAGGCAGCGGATGGCACAGCGGAATAAGCTCGGAAGTCTTTTTGGCACCCATAATGCCGGCCAATTCAGCGACCGATAGGACGTCGCCTTTGTTGTTTCGCCCTTCGTGGATGACCGCCAAAGTGGCGGCGGAAAGATGCACAAAGCCACGCGCGCGGGCGAGGCGTTGGCTGCTGGATTTGTCGGAAACATCCACCATATGGGCGCGGCCATCGGTATCTACATGGGTCAGTTTATCGCTCATCGAAACCTCTATTTTTCGTCCAGTCGTGGCATTAATTCCACCAGATTGCAGGGCTTGTGCCGGCTGTCGAGTTGTAAGCTTATGACTTTATCCCAACCATCTTTGACCGCGCCATTGGAACCCGGCAAGGCAAAGATAAAGGTGTTTTTCGCCAAACCCGCCACGGCCCGAGATTGCAAAGTCGACAGGCCGACGGATTGAAAACTCACCTGATGAAAAATAACCGAGAAGCCTTCGATGGTTTTTTCAAACAAAGGGGTGATGGCTTCGGGCGTCGTGTCGCGTCCTGTCAGGCCAGTGCCGCCGGTTGAAATCACCACATCAATCTCTTTGTCGTCGATCCAGGTTTGCACTTGCGCGGCGATTTTTTCCTTATCGTCGGTCACAATGCAGCGCGCAGCCAAATGATGGCCCGCCTCGGTGACCCGCTCGGCCAGTAAATGTCCGGAGGTGTCGGTGTCTAGCGTGCGGGTGTCGGAGACGGTCATCACCGCAATGTTTACCGGCGTGAAAGTTAGCTCTTGGTTTATTCCGTGCATATTTCGGTTTCCCATCTTTGCTTATCGGCGAAATCTTGTGTCTTGGGTTCGATCCAAGTTTGGCTAGTGGCGCGAATTTCTTTTTTCCATAGCAGGACATCGGATTTGAGGAAATCCATAACAAACTCGACCGCTTCAAAACTCTCGCGACGGTGGCGAGAGGCGCAGGCCACAAAGACAATCGGTTGGCCCGTTTCCACGCGGCCGACACGGTGAATAATCATAAGTTTCAATAGCGGCCAGCGCGCCTCGGCGGCGCTCGCAATTTTCTCAATCGAGGCCAAACTGGCCTCGGGCATATGGTCGAGAAACAGCGCTTCCACCGGATTATCCCCGCTTTCAGGGCTGACCTGTCCGATAAAACTAGCCACAGCGCCGGCGCTTGGCACGCTTTGGCGAAACGCGGCTGCCGCGGCATCGACATCGAAGGGCGTGTCGGCCAAACGAACGCAGCGATCGCTCATCCGCCGCTAACCATGGGAATAATCGCAATATCGAGGGCGGGCGTGAGCGGCATTTGCCAATCGGCGATCTCTTGGTTCAAAACCAACCGCGTGCTGGGGCGCGAAAGCTGTTCGGCCATTTGCGGGTATTGCCGGGCGAGATACTCGCGCAAGGCTTGGCCCGTCGCCAGCTCGTCGGGTGTCTCGGGGAGGCAGCGCTGGCCAGCTAAATCGGCTAAAATCCCGAATAAATTCACCTGCATGACCTAGCCTCCCGTTACCGACATGTGGCGTTGGGTGGCCGGGGCGGCGTCGCTTTTGGTAATTTCGAAGTCATGGCCTTTCGGCTTGGCAAGGAGCGCCTCATCTAATTTTTCTTGCAGCACAGTCTCATCGAAACTTTGGATGGCTTGGCGTAAATCCATTTTGCCGTCCTGGCCCAAACAAGTGTAAATCTCGCCTGTGCAAGTCACCCGCACCCGATTGCATCCGGCACAAAAATTATTGGTTAAGGGGGTAATAAACCCGACGTGGCGTCCGGTCTCGGGCCGTAAGAAATAAGTTGCTGGCCCGCCTGTGCGATGGTCGCTCGGTTGCATGGCCAGACGCTGGACCAATTTTTCTTGCAGCGGCAACAGCGGCATATATTGCTCGAACCTATCTTCGTCGATAAAGCCCATGGGCATGGTTTCAATAATCGAAATATCCATACCGCGCTGATGCGCCCAATCAATTAAGTGTGGCAGCTCGGCTTGATTGTAATTTTTCAAAGCCACGGTGTTTATTTTAACTTTCAGCCCGGCCTCCAAAGCGGCGTCAATGCCGGCCAGCGTATCGTGCAGGGCGTCGCGGCGCGTCAGGCGCGCGAAAGTATCTTTATCCAGCGTGTCGAGGGAGACATTAACGCGGCGCACCCCACACTCGACCAAAGCGGTCGCATGTTTGGGTAATTGCGTGGCATTGCTGGTCAGGGTTAGCTCTTGCAGGCCGCTGTTGTCGAGAAGCTGGCCCAAGCCGGCGATCAACTGCATGACATCTTTACGGACCAAAGGTTCGCCGCCAGAAATTCTAATCTTATGGACGCCGCGACGAATAAATGCCTCACACAGAAATTGCAATTCTTCATAGCTCAGCAAATCCGATTTGGGCAGGAATTGCATTTTATTGGACATGCAATATTGGCAACGCAAATCGCAGCGGTCGGTAACCGACAAACGCAAATAAGTAACCTGTCGGCCAAAACTATCTTGAAGCGGGGGGAATTGGGCCATGGGCTTTAGTATACCTGCCAAAGAAGTCGTAAGGCGACAAAAATTATCAAACACGCGGTGCCTTGGCGCATTCGCTTGTGTGAAACACGCTCCAACAGAACCCGGCCGCCCAACAGGCCGCCAATCGCCACGGCGACAAGCAAAGGCGCCGAAACCGAAAGGATGTCGGGCACGACCGTCGGCCCATGTTTGGCCAATTGACCAGCCAAGCCAGCCACCGAGTTAACTAGAATAAAAACACTGCACAGCGAGGCGATGTCTTTGGCCCAGCGCAGACGAAACAAAATGGGCGCCAGAAATATGCCGCCGCCAATGCCCACCATGCCCGACAGCAAACCAAGCCCAGCGCCAACACCAAGCGCGATGGCGGTCTGGTGTTGGGTATTGTCGGCGGCTGGCTTGGTTTGCGATAGCAAAAGCTGCAAGCCGGCCAGCAATAAACTCACCGCCAATAGCGTCAGATAAGTGGCGTCGCGCAATGGCACCAGCCCGCCAAGGAAAGCCATGGGAACCGAGGCGATAAAAAACGGCAAGGCGGCGCGCCAGTCAAAGCCGCGTCGATAGATGGCCAACCAACTGCCGATGGCGACCACGGTGATGTTGCACAGCAGTGCCATCATCGGAATGCGCCAGACTTGGGTATCGCTCATCGCCAGCAGCGCCGTATAGGTCGAGCCGCCGCCAAAGCCGACCATCGCATAGAGAAGCGCCGTCAGAAAAAACCATAAAGGCAAACCAGGTAAGAGGGCTACCATGCGGCTTGGCTCGCTGTCAGGTCTTGGCGGGTGTCGACATCGAACAAACAGCCTGCGTCATCGACCGCGACGTCGGCCACAGTGGGGCAGGCGGCAATAATCGAGCGTCCGCCAGTGTCCATTTTCAACTGCGCAAGGGCAGCAAAATGGCGCGCGGCGAACAGGCGGGGATGGCCGCGTGTGCCCGCATGGCTTGGCAGAACAATCGAGGCGCCCGTGTCGTCGATGGCATGATATATTTTTTCTAGGGTCGAGCTTTGCAATCGCGGCATGTCGGCGAGGCCGATGAGCACATGGCTGGCGTTTTGCAGCACAGCCATGCCACAAGCGATGGAACCGCCCATGCCATTTTCGGGCTGCGGATTGATGCAAATCTCAAAACCTGCCGCCAAGCAAGACGCGCTGACTTGGCTATGGGGCGACGTGACGGCAATCTTTTGGCTCAGCCAGGGAGCCTCTTGATAGGGCGCCAGCGCGCTATCGATGAGCGTGCCGGATGCGCCACAATCGGCCAGCAGTTTATCGCTGTCTCCAAACCGGCGCGACAGGCCGGCGGCGAGAAACAGCACGGCGATTTTGCAAGGCGGTGTCATGCTTTGCGACGCCTTTCGATGAGTTGCGCCAGAATAGAAATGCTGATTTCAGCCGGGTCCGTGGCGCCAATATCCAGCCCGATGGGGCCAGAAATATCGCTAAACGGTCGCTTTGTTGGGGTTTGCGCCAAATGCGCTTGTCGTTGTGCATGGGTCTTTCGGCTCCCCAAAGCGCCAATGAAAGACGCCTTGGAATTTAACGCCGCCTGCAGCGCTGCAAGCTCTAAATCATGTTGATGAAACAGGGTGAGGACGGCCGAATGGGCATCAAACGCCGTCGGATCAAAGCGCGATTGATGGGTCATGTTGGCGACTTCCATCCCTTGCGATTTTAAAACCTCTAAAGCGGCGGCATCGGGGCTATGGGCGATTATTTTATAGCCAGCGAGCTGCGCAATTTGCGCGAACTGGAGCAATTGCTGTCCGGCCCCAAAGACATGCAGGCGATAATCGGGCGGATAGGCGATGGATTTATGTGTGGGCGCGTCCTCGACGCAGATATCGGCCATTGCGTCATAGCGCACATAGGCGATTTGGCGGGTCTCGTGTAGCTGCAGCGCCGCCTGGGTCATCTCGCGAATGCCACGGGTGGAGATGAAAACATCCAAGCCCGAGCCGCACGGCAGCACGATATCTAAATAGGGGCTGTCTTTGCCATAGCGGATGGTGTGATGTGTGTCAGTGTCTATCGCTTTTATCGCTTCGGCGATGATGGCTTCTTCGGCGCAGCCGGAAGAAATCATGCCGACGCTGCGGCCATCTTCGGCGACGCCGATTTGCGCCCCAATTGGCCGAGGGCTAGAGCCATCGACCCCGATTAAAACCGCCAAAGCGGTCTTCAAGCCTTGGGCCTGCCAGTCCGCTAAATGTGCGAAGACATTGGTGTCAAAGAGATTGCGCGTCATGCTTCCGCCGTTTGCTATAAAGCCAGCCTTTACTGTGACTTATAATCGTAAATCACGCCACGCATAACGTGGGGCAAGGTAACTTGGCTGGATATCTTTTTGTGGTTGGCGTCGGCGTTATAGGCGGCCAAAGCGGCTTCGTCCTTAAAGGTCATGGTAAAGGCGAGGGTAAAACTATCGTCGACCACTTTGCGCTCGCTCTCTATCGGCGTGCCGACCAGAACTTGTTCGACCATGGGAAGGGTTTCGAAACTTTTGGTGTTGCGGATAATTTCCGCCACTTTGCTGTCCGGCGTGCCCGGTTTCATCCAGAAGATGACCGTATGGTAAACGCTCGCAGGTTCTTGCGCTTGGCCAGGGGACATTGCGACGCTTGTCAGCAGCACGCTACTGAGCCACAAAGTTTTAACAAATAGACGAGGGCGTAGGGTCATTTTTGGGTTCCTTTCGGCTCTACCGGCCAGACTTCGTGCAAAACCTTGAGGGCGGTCATGCCCACGGGCCAGCCAGCGTAATGCACTTGATGGGCAATGGCTGCCTCTAGTCGCGCGCGCGGCACGCCGACGTTTTTGGCGCCAACAAAATGTAAGCGCATTTCGGCTTCTCGGTTCAACGCAATCAAGGTGACGCAGGTTAAATACGAGCGCTCTTGCAAGCTCATATCGGTGCCTTGCCACACCTCGCCGAACAAATGCTCGACGGTATATTTGCCGAATTTAGCCGGCAAAGGCACTGAGCCCGCCGAGGTTCCGGCCAGCAATTTTGTAACCAACTGCATGCCTTTGGCCTGTTTTTCGGCACTGGTTGGCTGTTTGGCCATGGCCGAGAGGCCGCTTGAGACAACAAGCCCAAGGGTAAGACAAAGGCTTAATCCGGTGGTTTTTAATAGGTAATGCAACATTATAAAATCCTCAACTCGATTTGATATCTTCATAAGAAATGGGTAGGCGCAGAGCCCGAAAGCCGCTCGCTTGACGCACCGCATTGGCAATCGCTGGCACGCCAGCAATAATCGCAACCTCGCCAGCCCCCGCCGGAGGAATGCTGGGTTGGTCGATAATATCCATATCAACACTCGGCATATCCGACATGCGCGCCACGGTGTAATTGTCAAAGTTAGAGCTTTGAATGGTGTCCTCGCCCACTTCCAATCGCTCCAGCAAAGCCATGCCGACGCTCCACGCCAGATTGCTTTCCATTTGCGCCTTCAATTGGCCCGGGTTAACCGCAAGGCCGACGTCCTCAACACAACACATATGCTCGACTTTGATGGTTTGGGTTTGCGCGTCGATGTATACATCGGCACTGGCCGCGACAAAACAGCGATGCTCGTAAATGCCGCAAGCAAAGCCTCGCCCATAGCCTTTACCTTTTGGCAGGGGACGTTTTTCAGCCAGCTCGCGCACCCGCGACAAGCAGGCTTGCAGACGAGGGTTTTGTTCCCCCATTTGTTGCAAGCGATAGTCGACCGGGTCTTTGTCTAATTGCAAGGCCAGCTCATCCATAGCCGACTCGCGCGCGAAAACCGCGGGTCCGGCATTCAACGAGCGCCATACCCCGAGGTCGACGGGTAAATCGACATCGTTATATTCGACCCGCTTATGCTTCACCGTATAGGGGGTCACCGCGCCGCGCACGACACCCATGTCTTCGCCCAATCGCATAACCGGCAATAACCAACCCGGCAGACGCTCGCGCGCCAAAACAATATGGCCCGTGCTATAGCCATGCCACCAATCGGATAGATTGCCATCGGCATCGGTCGCCAAGCGCAGCCGATGAGCCGAGGCCGGGCGGCTGCGGCTGGTCATAAACTCATCTTCGCGCTTCCATTGCACTTTGACCGGACGCTTTACCGCGCGCGCGAGACGCACCGCATCCATTTCAACCTCATAATGCTCGCGACCGCCAAAGCTGCCGCCCATGCGTTGGGGGTAAACCACCACTTCGTCTTGCGACAATCCAGTGTCGAGAGCGGCCAGCCGTTTTATCGCCCATGGGTCTTGCGTGCCGGTCCAGATTTCGAGGCTCGGCGAGGTGTCGCGAAAACGCGCTATGGCGCTGCGCGGTTCTTGCATGGCATGGCTTTGCACTTGCACATCGAAGCGCAAATCAACAGCCCAATCGGCATCGGGGCGGTGGTTTTCATCCTCGTAAAGATGCTCCAAATCGCCTTCGGCCATATGCGCGTCGACATCCAGGAGGCCATCGAGGGTCTGTTGATCAATCGGTTGTTGCAGTTTCCACGTTGGTTTGATTTTTGCCATGGCGGCATCGACCGCGCTTGGGGTTTTGCACACCACGCCGACGAAATCATCTTCGCGCACTAATTTCACCACGCCCGGCACCGAGCTGACGCCGGCAGTGTCGAGGCTCTCCAGGCGGGCATTTCGAACCGGAGGCTTAATGGCGCGACCGTATAAAACATCTGGCATGGCAATGTCGCCAGCGTAAATCGGTGCGCCGGTAACCAAAGCCTGCATGTCGAAAGGCTTGGCCGCATGCCCGACTTGTTTCTTTTTGCGTTTCGCATCGTAAGTATAAAGCGCGGGCAGGGGTTGGGTCTCGTCAAACTCGACCAGAGCTGGCGTCGCCTCGACCAAATCGGCATAGGGGATTGTCTCATTGTCCGTGGTTTTAAAGCCGCCCGCATCGTCCAAAATGGCGCTCAAGGGTTGCCCGAGTTTGGCGGCGGCGCGGGCGCGCAAGTTTTCACGCAATGTGGCAGCGGCGACAGCTGTGGGATGCGAAAACACCGTGAGCGACATACTGCCCGCGGTCAACGCAATGGGCGCCACGTCGCTGGTGCTGGGGGTGACGCCGACAATGTCTTTTACCTCAAGGTTGAGTTCTTCGGCGGCAATCTGCGCCAAGCCCGTATTGGCATTCTGGCCCATTTCCATGCGTGGAAAATACATCGAGCAAGTGCCATCGGGGCCAATTTGCAGCCAAGAAACCGCCGACATTTTATCGGGGTAAATAATCGTTGGTGCCACGGTGAGCGCTCGATTTCGAAGGCCATAAAGAACCGTAAGTCCGCCGGCCACCCAGCCGGTGGTGAATAGAAATTTACGACGCGAGAGAATAGCCATTAGCCCACCTCTTGCATAACGGTGGCGGCACTTTTAATCGCTTTGCGAATGCGCTCATAGGTTCCGCAGCGACAAATGTTTGCGCTCATCGCAACATCAATATCTTCGTCGGTGGGGGTCGGGTTGGTTTGCAACAGCGCCAAGGCTTGCATGATTTGGCCCGACTGACAGTAGCCACACTGGGGAACATCTTCGTCCATCCAGGCTTGTTGCAGCGGGTGCAAGTCGCCGTTCGGGGAGGCGAGGCCTTCGATGGTTAAAATATCTTTGTCGGCGACATCGCCAACCGGGGTTAAGCAACTCGATAGCGGCGCGCCATCGACATGCACCACACAGGCGCCGCATTGGCCGATGCCGCAACTATAGCGGGACCCGACAAGACCGAAATGTTCGCGCAAAACGTCTAGCAGGTTTTCGTTCTGCCATTCGCTTGCCACTTGGCGCGAGACGCCGTTCACTTTCAATTGCACAATAAACCCTCCCAGATTAACCATAAGGTTATACGAGACGGTGCGTATTGTCTAGAAAAATAGACGGTAATTTTACTTCAAAGGGCCCAGCGCTTGGGCCACAAGTTTTTGAATATAGGGCGCATCAATGGTTTCAAAACGGATGAGGACTTTGTACCAAACCGCGCCATATAGCTCGTCGATGGTGACATCAATATCGGCATCCTTGGCAAAAAGGGCGTCGTCTTGGGCTTTTTGAAAGGCTTTTCGAATGGTAACGATGCGCGGCAGATAAACCGCTTCGGCCATGCGTTGATAAAGTTTCGGGTCACGATGCGCTTCCGCCAAAATACAAATCGCCGCTTGGCGGCAATCGGTGCGGCTTATAACTTCTCCAAAGGCCAGCATGGAGGTTTCTAAAAACTGGCGCAGCGGCACGCTCTCATCATAGTCAGGCAGGGAGGGCAGCAAGCGGTCGCGCCAGACTTCCAGCACTAAATCGGCGCGCGAGTCCCACCAACGATAAATCGTTTGCTTGCCGACACCGGCCTCACTGGCAACTTTTTCGATCGAAAAATCAATATAGCCAGACGATCCAAGCAGCTTGAGGGTCGCGTTCAAAATGGCCTCATGAGAGCGCGCATTTCGACGGGGGAGTTTGGCTTTTGCCTCGGCGGTCATAGAGTTGAAACCTGTGGTTTTTGCAGATGCCCCAGTTTTATATCTTTGCTTTTGCAATGCAACCGCCAATTAAAGGCCGCTGGACGGGCGTGGCGCGCGCCTTGGGCTGTCGCTTGTGGGATTGCCTATTGCTTCGCCGGACGCGATTGCGATACGTTAATTTGCGTTGAGGAGTAATATGTATGGATATGTGGCAGTGGTTTTCTGAAAATGAAAAAGTATTAAGTGGCATAGCTGCCGCTTTTGTTATTCTGGGCGCCTTTGCCACGGTCGGCAGAAACTTTCTCGTTCAATTGTTTTATAAATCTTCGGGCGGGCGCCGCCTGACGCTTGCCGAGCTGAGTAAGCCGTCGCCGCATCCGGTGCAATTTGCCAATTGCGATGGCGTGAACATTGCCTTCAGCACGCATGGCAAATCGTCCCCAAATTTATTGGTGACACCGGGCATTATTTCCAACCTGCATATTTCCGCCAACCTTCCGCCGCTTCAGCGCACGATGGCGGCTTTGGCGAAATTCAGCCGTGTGATCAATTTTGATAAGCGCGGGCAGGGGCTTTCCGATCCGGTGGCCAATGTGGCGACCATGCAAGAACGGGTGCAAGATATCCATGCTGTCGCCGATGCCTCTGGGGCCGATAAATTTGTTCTGATGGGAATTTCAGAAGGCGGCCCAATGAGCGTCAAATTCGCCGCCGAAAACCCAGACCGGGTTCGTGGGCTCATTTTATTCGGCACAACCCCCAAGTTCACCCGTGCCGATGACTATGCGATTGGACTATCGGACAGTGCGCTTGATTTATTGGGCGAGCAATGGGGGGAAGCGACGGCGCGGGACATATTATTTCCGAGCATCTCACGAGATGTCATCGACGATGACACTTACAAAGGATTTGAAATGCTTTTGTCTGACAAGCGGTCGTTGAAGCAGATTGTCGAATATATGAAGACTTTGGATGTGCGCGAGCTTCTTAAAGAGGTGCAATGTCCAACTTTGGTCATCCATTTTTCTGGCGACTTGGCGGTTCCGGCCCGGATGGGGCGCTATATGGCCGACCGCATTCCCAATGCAGAATATTTAGAAATTGCGGGTGTGGATCATTGCGACTTGGGCTCTGCGCCGGATGCGATTAAGACCATTCAGCGGTTCATGGCTTCGGCCACTTAGGCCGCCCCGCAGCCCCGAATCTAAGACGTCTAAGGCCGTCATGCGTATTTGTTTGGAGACTTGAGTAAATGTTTAATGATTTCTTAGAAAAACATTCAGAGCGTATCGGTATTATTTTCATTATCGTCTCGTTGCTTTTTGTCGGGTATGAGATAAGCGAAAACTCGCGCAGCTCGAAGGCTAGCAATCATTTGGCGTTGATTGACACGGCGATGCGCCTGAACGTCGAGATTATGAAGGACGACCAACTGGCTAAGGTTTTTCAAGACACAATGGACGGGGTTCGCTACCCCATAGGCAAATTGGATAATATGAAGCAAGAGCTTTTGCTGCAGCAATTGTACAATATCTGGGAGGTCGCGTTTTACAATTTCCACAAAGGCCAGCTAGAAGATGATGTCTGGCTTGCGTTCAGAGGATATTTCTCTGAGTATTTATTGCCAAAGTCATATGACTTTTGGGAAAAACACCGGTTCATGTATGGTCCGGCATTCCGCGAGCATGTCGACAGTATTCCGGCCAAAATGTAGATAATGCCCCGGTGGCTTCGCCACCCGTTTCGCATGTTTACCGATGTGCTGGGCATGGAACTGGTTGCCCTTTACGAGAGGCACCCGGCTGACTAACAGGCTTTCGCGCCCTTACTTTTCGAACATTGTACGAAAGGTATATCTTCGCCATCCCAAGCCTTTGTTAAAAGCAGAACTGGTAAATGACAGCCTGAAACTTTAAGATACAAGCTCCTTTTGAGATAAACGCAAGTGGGTACGATGAAATTTGCAAATCCGGATATTACCGCTGATGGCGAGGCGCGCGCTTGGGTTGACTTGACCCAGCTGGAAACGCTTTGGCTCAATACAGGCACTTTATGCAATATTCAGTGTGACCATTGTTACATCGAATCTAGCCCGACGAATGATCGGCTGGTGTATCTAACGCTGGCCGATGTGCGGAGCTATTTGGATGAAATTGCAGAGCAGGATTTAGGCACGCAACAAATTGGCATCACCGGCGGCGAGCCCTTCATGAACCCCGATATTATGCCAATCATCGAGTTGATTTTGGAGCGCGGCTTTGAGCTTTTGGTGTTAACCAATGCCATGAAGCCTATGGAGCATAAACGCGAAGCTTTGCTAAACGTGCTGTCGCGCTATGGCAGCCAAATGGTGCTGCGGATTTCGGTCGACCATTTTAGCCAAGCCTTGCATGAAGAGGAACGTGGCGAAAACACATGGGCCCCTATGGTGAAAGGGCTTCAATGGTTGTCCGCCCATGGCTTTGCCATTGATGTTGCAGGCCGCACGCGCTGGAACGATAAAGAAGACGATTTGCGCCATGGGTTTGCCCGGCTTTTTAACTCCTTAGACGTGAGCGTAGATGCCCAAAACCCAAAAGAACTCATGCTGTTTCCCGAGATGGATGAAGGCGCGGAAGTGCCCGAAATCACAACCGATTGCTGGGGCATTTTGAACGTAGACCCGAACGATATGATGTGCGCCACCTCGCGCATGGTGGTGAAGCGCAAAGGGGCCGAAAAACCCACTGTGCTGGCCTGCACTTTACTGCCGTATGAAGAAGAATTTGAAATCGGCACCACGCTGAAGCAAGCCAGTGAGCGGGTGAAACTGAACCATGCGCATTGTGCAAAATTTTGCGTTTTAGGTGGCGGTAGCTGTTCGGTTTAACCAGTCTAGCAATTGTTTTTGAGCCGAGAGTAAGCTCGCCTCAGCGGCCAGGCTTTCGCGCAGCCGAACCAAATCTGCCACCACATCTACATCTTGCTGCTCGGGTAGATAGTGAATTTCCAAATTCAGTTGACCCAGCTGGCCAACCAATTGCTGGAGCGTCGAGCTTTCGCTGTAGGTTACGTTAGTCCAGCAAGATTGCGGAATGTCTACCCCACCAGCAAATAGATAAAACCCACCATCGGAACACGGGCCAAGCACGATGGCGTTGGGGTTTTGCACGAGATGCTTTTGCGCTGCCTCGAGCAGGCTAGGTGTCAATTGCGGGCTGTCGGTTCCCATCAACATGGAGGCGCCATGGCTTTGGCGTAATTTGCAATAGACCTGATGCAAGCGGGCGCCCAAATCGCCATCCCCCGTCCAAAAGTGAGGCAGGTTTTGCCATTGCGCGTGGTCCAACCCATCGGCTTCCGCGATGGCCCAATGCGGGCAGATGGCGGGGGGTAAAGCCAACGCTAATTGCTCAATTGCCAGAACACTCAACTGATAAAAATGCTCTGCCTCTGATGTGCCGATGCTGGCGGCCAAACGTGTTTTCACGGGAGACAGCGCCGCTGTTTTGGCAAAAATTCCCAAGCCAATCCGCTCCACGCGGCGTGTCTCTCGCACTATTGCCATTTCACGCGCACCACTTGCTTGAGCCATAAAAATTGATGCAGCAGGGTGGTTTTGAGCCAGCCGTTTTGCTGATATTTGCGCGCACTGGTGGTCAGCCTTGTCGCCACTCGGTTGAGTTTGACGCCAGCCCCATGCGCCTGCCATACAAACAAATGGTCTTCCCCATAAGGCGCCGTTTCAGGGTAGGCGCCGAGGGCGTCAAACAGCTGCTTTTCGAGGCAAAACCCCTGGTCGCCAAAAGGGCAGCCAAAAAACCGCGAGCGCAGGTTGGCCCCCCAGCTATTTATCTTCATACGCCAGCCGCCTCCGGCAAAGGCCAGGTCGAAATAATGCAAAGCCTGTGGCTGGTCGGCAATGGCTTTTTGCAGCTTATGCCAAGCGTCCTCGGGCAGGCTGGAATCGGCATGCACAAACCATAAATAAGCGCCCGTAGCTTTCGCAGCCCCCGCGTTGAGGCTCGCCGCACGGCCTGCCTCTTGCGACAGGATGACTTCTATTTCAGGCGGCAGCGCGTCGAGGAGGGCGGTCGGTTTTGGCTCGTGCGGTGCCAAAGGAATGATAACCGACAGGGGCACAGCTACGCGCATAGCACTTCCATCAACGCGCGCTTTTCGTCTGGGATGCCTTCGGGCGGCGTCAGCAGGGCCGTTGCAAGGGTCTCGCGGTAACTTGCTTGCGCCTCGGGCAGCGGCGTTTCTAGCAAGGACAGCAATAAGTCTTTCGCTTGGGCTAGGCTGTCGCCAAAGCGTGAAATAACATCCGCGACGCTGACGTGCTGACTTGGGTCATCCATCCAGCAATCGTAATCTGTGGCAATGCCAATGGTCGCATAGCAAAGCTGGGCTTCGCGGGCCAAGAAGACCTCTGGCACATTTGTCATGCCCACAAGGTCACACCCTGCGCCGCGTAAAAAATGGCTTTCCGCTTTGGTGCCAAGGCGTGGGCCGTCCACCCCGGCATAGGTTTTATCTAAATGGAGGGGCAGGTTCATTTGTTTGGCTTTGCCGGCCACCCAGGCGGTTAGGTTTGGGCAGACGGGCTCGGCGGTGGAGACATGGGCGGCGACCCCCTCGCCAAAAAAAGTGCGCTCGCGGTTGCCTTTAACAAAGTCAAAATACTGCGAGGGAATGGCAAATTCACCTGGGCGAATTTCCTCCCGCAGGCTACCGACGGCTGAAAAGCCAAGCACTTGCCGAGCGCCTAGCTTTTTGAGCGCAAAAATATTGGCGCGGTAATTCACTTCATGCGGCAAAAGTTCGTGGGTTCGGCCGTGGCGCGGTAAAAACAGCACCTCGCGATCGCCATACTCGGCTTTCATCACAGGGGCCGAAGCCGGCCCAAAAGGCGTGCTTACGGTGAGCTCTTCTTTTACCTTAAGCCCCTCAATTTGATAAAGTCCTGTTCCACCTATAATCGCTAACATTTGGCCATGGCTCCGTTGCTTGTGGCCAGCACCGGCGAGCCATCGCCTGCATCGTAATGCAGGTTTGGCTTCGCTTCCAACCACAATTATGGGTCGCTCGCCGGGTTTTCGTCTACCTGTCGGTGGCGGCCATGGATATGGCGGGCGTTGCTTGGCTGGGTGAATCGGTGTGAGCTTAGGCCTCATAGGCAGACGGGGATGCGTCGGCTGAAATTTTGGAGTATCCGATGAGCCTTACTTTTTACGATTACACCCCAGCCCCAAGCCCGCGTCGGGCGCGAATTTTTCTGCATGAAAAAGGCATTGAGCTGGAGACCGTGCAAATTGATATGACGGCGGGCGAACAATTGGGCGAGGCGTTTCGCGCCATCAGCCCCACGTGCACTTTGCCAGCTCTGCGTTTGGAAGACGATACGGTGTTGACCGAAAACGCTGGCATCACCGCATGGGCCGAAGCCTACCAGCCCAATCCGCCGCTCTTGGGCACGACGCCAACCGAAAAAGGTTTGGTTGCGACTTGGAATGCGCGAAGTGAATTCGAAGGGCTTTTCGCGATTGCCGAAACCTTGCGCAATTCTTCCAAAGGCATGAAGGACCGCGCCACCACGGGGCCGGTTAATTATGCGCAAATTCCACAATTGGCCGAGCGCGGACGCACGCGCCTTGGGCATTATTTCGATACGCTGAACGCGCGCCTAGAAGGGCGCGATTTCGTGGCGCTGGACGATTTCTCCTTGGCCGACATCACCGCGCTGGTAGCGGTAGATTTTGCCAAATGGGTGCGCGTGGAACCGAGCGAGGCACATGCTAATATTAAACGCTGGCACGCCACTGTGTCCGCACGCCCAAGCGCGAAAGCATAAATCGTCCAAGCTTTATTTGCCGGTTCGCGCCGGTCGCAAAATTTGTGAAAACGGGCTTGGTTCCTATCCTAATTGTGCCTAGGCTATCGATAGAATTTTAGGAGCGAAACATGACCCATATTCAACCAACGATTGTCGCCGGTGTCGGCATGGTGGCTTTTGGCAAGCCGGGCGCTTCGGACACTTATGACGTGATGGGCGAGACGGCCATCCGCGAGGCTTTGGCCGATTGTGGGCTTGATTTCAGCCATATTGAACAAGCCTATGCGGGCTATGTTTACGGCGATAGCACCTGCGGACAAAAAGTAATTTACAAAGTCGGCATGACGGGTATCCCGGTTTTTAACGTCAATAATAATTGCTCCACCGGGTCTTCGGCGCTGTTTATGGCGCGTCAAGCGGTCGAAAGCGGCCTCGTCGATTGCGCTTTGGCTGTCGGCTTCGAGCAAATGCAACCGGGCGCTTTGGGCAATGTGTGGGAAGACCGCCCAAGTCCCTTCGATGCCTTTGATAGCGAATGCGCAGACCTATTTGATAGCGAAGCGCCCTTGGCCCTGCGCTATTTTGGCGGCGCGGGCAAAAGCCATATGGATAAATATGGCACGGAGCTATCTGACTTCGCCGAAATTCGAGCCAAGGCGAGCCGTCACGCGAAGAACAACCCGAAAGCTTTATTCCGCACTGAGCTATCGGCGGGCGATGTTTTGCAATCGCCCGAAATGATTCCCGGCGTCATGACCCGCTTAATGGCGTGCCCGCCAACCTGTGGCGCCGCCGCCGCTATTTTAGTGTCTGAAGCCTTCGCCAAAAAACATGGGCTATCGAGCGGCGTGAAAATTGTCGCGCAAGCCATGACCACCGACACGCCAAGCACTTTTGAAGCGCATGATATGATGCAGCTTGTCGGCTATGATATGACGGGCGAAGCGGCGCGTCAGGTGTATGAGACGGCGGGCATTGGCCCCAAGGATGTTGATGTCGTCGAATTGCATGACTGTTTTGCCCATAATGAGCTGATTACCTATGAAGGTTTGGGGCTGTGCGGCGAAGGTGAGGCGCAAAAATTCATTGCCGATGGCGATAATACCTATGGTGGCCAAGTGGTGACCAATCCATCTGGCGGCCTTTTGTCGAAAGGCCACCCTTTGGGGGCCACGGGTCTGGCGCAATGTTATGAGCTGACGCATCAATTGCGCGGCACGGCCGAGGCGCGCCAAGTGGCGGGCGCCAAAACCGCCCTGCAACATAATTTGGGCCTCGGCGGCGCGTGTGTGGTGACGCTATATCAAGCGGGCTGAGGTTTGCAAACCCAAAGAGATTTCCGAGGAAGAGAGACCTAACATGAACCCAAAAATAGATGCCATAGCCCTCACGGCGGGGCGCAGCCTGCTCGGGATTTACTTTGTGTTGCCTGGTTTGGCAAAATTCGGCTCTTGGCAAACCCATGTCGATTTAATGCTCCGCCACAATATTCCATTGGCCGAGCCCTTGCTGTTTATTGCTGGCCTCGCCAATCTTATTCTGGGTGGCTTGCTATTGGCCAATAAACAAGTCTGGTTGGCGGCCTATGGCTGCGTTGCCTATATTTTGGTGATTAACTTCTGCTTGCATGATTTCTGGAATTTTACTGGCATAGAAGGTGCGCATGAGACGCAGAACTTTGTCAAGAACCTCGGTATTCTGGCCGGCTGTCTGGTGCTCGCCAGCTACAGCCGTCAAGCGCAAGACTAAACCGTTTGGCTTGCCTAATCGCAGGCCGGCGATTAAACTTTGCCATATGACCTATTGTCTTAAAATCGCTCTCTTGAGCCTCATTTGGCTTCCATTCGTTACGCTGGCCTTGGTTACGCCAGTTCCCGCGCAAGACTTAGGGATTCCCTCGGCGATTATCGGTGGCGAGAATGATGTGAATATCGACCGCTTTGGCAAACCCGTTTTCGGGTTTCGGGCGCAGCGCGAGCCAGAACTGCGTCGGTTGCGCGCGCAAGCCGGACGCGAAGTTTTGCGCGGACAGGTAGAGCTCTATGACATAGATAGCGACGATCTAGAGCGCGCTTTTAGCCGAAACAAAAACGCCCCAAAAATCAGCTGCACAAAAGAGCAGGGCGAGGTCGTCTGCAAGGCAGAATAATTCTGAATTGAGACAATTTGGCTGCTGCATAGATGTGCCAAGCGGGGTATACAATCCGTATGAAACAAAAAATACTAGCTCTTTTAGCACTGCTGATGCTGTCGCCCATGGCCACACTCGCACAATCTAACACGGCCTCTCAAGCGGACGCGGGGTGGCGCCCAACCTCGACCATGTATTGTTCGGATGGCGAGTTCGATTGGGACAGCGGTCAATCGCTTTATGATTTCGTTATCTTGAAACGCGCGCCAGGGGATTTTTTGATTAGCTATCAAGGCATCCCGCATCCGAGTTTCGAGCGTCGGCAATATTCTCATCTATGGATTAAAATGGTCGGCCATTTCTCGTCTAGCCTCGAAACTCGCGGCGAGGTGCGGATTTATCGTTTGAAACTCGAGCTTGAAAATGAACCCGCCCGCATTGGCGAACTGACGATTGCGGCCAATGATAAATATACGTTTACCATGACCCCGCCGCTCAAAAAGCCAGTCACCAGCGCCGGCCTATGCTGGGATTCGCTGAAGCCAGAGCCGCGAGCGTTGCAAAAAAGACGCCGTTAAAAGCGCGCTCAAAGCGGGTGGCTTACTCTTTCCACCGATTGTGCGCCCACAGCCATTCTTCGGGGCTGGTTTCAATCCAGTCTTCAATCGCATCATAGACTTGGCGCATCGCCTTATCGGTATCAGCCTTTAGATTGTCGGTTTTCTCGACATATATGGCGGGGAAAAAATGCTGCACAAAATGCGATTTATCCGGGCCATCGTGACGCCGACGCACCACCGTCGGGATAATCGGTAGGTCAAAGCGGCGCGCCGTTTTGACGGCCGCGGAAGGGGCTTTGGTCTCGCGTCCCATGAAAGTGATGGGGTCGCCAGCGCTGAGCTTTTGGTCGACCAGCAAAACCATGGACGTGCCTTTTTTAATTTCGTCGAGCATCACCCGCGCGCCTTTCGAGCCCTTGGGGATTTGCAAAGGCATAAAACTGCTGCGCTGGCGAATGATCCACGCGTCCATATAGGGGTTATTGGCATGACGATAGAGGACGCCCGCCCGACCCACCACTTGCCGCACGCCGAGCATGCTGGCCTCCCAATTGGAAAAATGCCCCGACACAAAAATACCAGCCCCGCCATCGGGCAGGGCGGCTTTTACATGTTCCTCGCCCTCGATAAGAACGCGGGTCTCGGCCTCGCGCGCTATTTTGGGCATATGCGGAAACTCGCCAACCAAACGGCCCAATTGCTCCCAGAATTTAGCCAAAATCACTTTGCGTTCGGCGGCCGAAAGATGCGGCATGGCTTGGGCGATATTGTCGCTGGCCAGCGAGCCTTCTCTGGCGATTTTGCCAAGTCCGCGGCCCAATAGGCTGCCCAAATACGACCCCGCCCGCAGGCCGGCCAGCCGGTAGACGGCCAGTATAAATTTGATGAGCTGGGCTTGAATAAAATATCCGGGCTGCATGAGAACCTATCTCTGTCTTGTGACGCTATAGGCTCACCTTATAAGCCAGAAGCTCCGATAAGCCAAACCGCGGCTTGGCATCACTTCCAGCGATTGTAAGGCCAAAGCCATTCGGCGGGGCGTTCTTCAATCCATTGCTCGAATAGGTCGTAGGACTGGCGCATGGCCGCTTCGATGTCGGCGGTCATATCGTCGGTTTGCGCGACACGAAAAGCGGGGAAGAAATATTGCACGAAATGGGTTTTATCTGGCCCATCGTCGCGGCGGCGAACCAACGTGGGGATGACGGGAATATCAAACCGACGGGCCAATTTAATTGCCGCCGAAGGGGCGCGCGTTTCGCGTCCCATAAAGGTAATCGGATCGCCCTGCGATAGGTTTTGGTCGATGAGCAGGGCAACGGGCTTGCCGTCTTTTAAGGTTTTCAGCAATTCGCGCGAGCCTTCGGGCCCGGCTGGAATTTTAATCGGCATAAAGGAATCGCGTTGTTGGAGCAGCCATTTGCGCAAAAACACATTCTTGGGCTCGCGATATAAAGCCCCTGTTTCGCCCGCGACGCGTTGAATGCCAATCATCACCATTTCCCAATTCGAGAAATGGCCGCCGATAAAAATTGCCGGTCCGCCATCGGGCAAAGCTTGGCGCACATGTTCCTCGCCCGCCACCCGCAAGCGGCTTTCGGCCTCGCGCGCCAGTTTGGGTAAATGTGCCATTTCCCCGAAAGCGCGGCCAATTTGGTCAAAGCAATCGCTCAGCACTTGTTTCTGATGCGCCTCGGAGAGCTGCGGCATGGCCTTGGCTAAATTGTCGGCGGCGCGTTTGCCATCGGGGGTTATTTTGCCCGCCAATCGCCCCAAGGCGCCCCCGAGATAGGAGCCAAACCGCAAGCCTGCCAGCCGATAGATGGCGAATAGGCCTCTTGCCGCCAAGGCTTGTAGAAAGAAGATTATCTGTTTCATGCCAACCTATCGTGTTGCTCTTCAGACTTGTTCTATGCCAGAGTTTACTCTGATTAAGGTGAATACAGATATATGGCCAATCGCGTCATAAACCAATAGGAGTTTCATTATGCAATTGTCTTTGGGTCAAAAATGTCAATCGATGCTGCTCATCGCCGGCTTGGGAATCGCGGCTGCGGTTACGCCGGTTCTGGCCGATGATTATTTTGTTAAGAAATTCGGCAAGTCGGACACTTTGGGACATGCCAATTATCTGACCAAGGCGAAAGCCAAACAGGCGGCCAAATTGGTAACGCGTGGCAAAGTCTATCAGCTGGGCATGATTACCGGCCCCGAGACGCCCGCCTATGGGCCGCGTAAATTTCAGATGATTGTACATCAGTTAAATGATGGCTCGGGCGCTTTGCTGGGGCCCGATAAATTGGTCTCGAATGATGACACAGTCGTCACCTCCATCGGCATTGGCTCGCAATTGGATGGCTTTGGCCATATTGGCAAAGAGCATCGATATTATAATGATACCCCGGCCTCGGAAGTTGTGTCGCCAGACGGGCTTTTGAAATTTGGCACGCATGCTTTGCCCGGTTTTGTAACGCGCGGTGTGGTGTTGGACATGACCCAGCATTTTGGCAAAAACCCGCTGCCTATGGGCACGGCTTATACACAAAAAGATATCAAAACCGCAGCTAAAAATCAGGGTGTCAAAATTACCAAAGGCGACGTCGTGCTTTTGCATTCTGGTTATATGAAAGCCAATGAAGGCAATTCTAACTTGCTGCCCGGCGAGCCGGGCTTGGGCATTAGTGGCGCCCATTATTTGGCTAAATTGGGCGTGGTGGCCATTGGTGCCGACACATGGGCGTTAGAGGTTTTGCCCAGCGAAGACCCCAAACGGGTTTTCCCCGTGCATGGATTATTGCTCAGCAAATACGGCGTTTATATTTTGGAAAACATGGTAACGCATGACCTTGTGGCCGATGGGGTGAGCGAATTTATGTTCTCGCTCGGCGTGCCAAAGCTCAAAGGGGCGGTGCAAGCGATTATCAATCCTCTGGCCATTCGCTAGTTTGGCAGCCGCAATGCTTGCTTGAAAAGCGAGGCAAATTTAGCGATATAGAGAGCCTGCAATCTACGAGGCATTTGTCTCGTGCGAAGGAGAGCCATATGAGCGCGCGAATTTATCAACCTGCGAAATCGGCTATGTCGTCGGGCATGGCCAACACTAAAGAGTGGGTGTTGGAATTCGCACCAGAGGGCGCGCGCAGCAAAGATGCGTTCACCGGCTGGAATTCAATCGATGGCACCGCCAATCAAGTAAAGCTAAAATTCGCCACGCGAGAAGAAGCCCAAAGCTATGCGGCGTCGAAAGGCATTGCGGCGCGCGTCGACCCACCGCATCCGCGCCAACGCCGCGCCAAATCCTATTCCGACAACTTCCGCCACGATCGGGTAGAGAAGATATAAGGTCTTCCCCGTTTATTTAGGATCCCACAATCATGCGCATTGTTTGTCTCCTTGTTTTGCTCACCGTGCCAGCTTTTTCGTGGCAGCGCGTGACGCAGGAGGCGGGCACCGCCTATCGCATTGAGGGCCGCAAAATATCCGGCGAGGCGGAAACCGGGGCCCAGGTTTATCTCCTGATTGAACCGCAACAGACGTTGCCGAAATTGGATGACGGGCCAGCCATCCGTTTTCACAATGTGATTTTTAATTATGGCGACAATTATATTTGCGGCTGGCAACGCGAGATAAAAGTCACGGTGGATGGCGACTTGCTGCGCGAAACCGAATCGCTCGATGGGCAGGCTTATGACTGGCATATTTTTAACAAGGGGTTTTTGACAACCCATTATGGCGAGGTGCTGACGGTGGAAAGCTTCACTGCCGAGGATGGTAGCGACCTTGCCAGCCGCCTTTTGTCGGCCCAAAGTCACATTTTGCTCGAGCGTAAACTTGACAATTGCGGCGATGATGGGGTCTTCGAATTTCGCGTAAAGGGCGCCGCTGTGTCGTCAGAAAAGCTTTAGGCGGTCTCCATCCGGCCCTGCTGAAGCCGCCTATCGCGCCCATCGCGTGCCTTGACACGCGCTCTGCGGCTTGGATATAAGTTCCTTGTTTGTGACATAGTCTTGACAATGACAGCCCTTCACTTTTTAATGATGGGGTGTCGCCTTTATTGATAAGACTTCACTTTGCGTCGACTAGTGTTTGAGGTTTCCATGTTCCGTATCGTTGTTGTTGTTTTTTGTATGCAGTTTTTTGCCGCTATGGCGTCCGCGCAATGGGTGTCCAGTGGCTCGGGTATCGGCGAACGGTCAGGCGACCAAAGCCTAACCAGTCCGGATGGTCAGGCTCAATCTATCGGCTACAGCTCATTAGCGGATATGGAAGCGGCCGCCACATTGGGCTATGGGGCCAGCGCCACCGACGCCAGCAACTGGGGTCACGCCAATAATGATGATTTCGATGAAGATTGCCAGCGCCTGTTTGGCAGCAATTGCGAGGAAGTCGATGCCGAGACGTTTCGGCCGATAGTTCCCCTAATCCTCACGTGTCTCGGTCTGGGCTTTGAAAATCTGGCGGAAATGGAAGCTTACGTCGATACGGTAGAGGCCTATGGCGGGGATGAGACGGACGCGGCAAATTGCAAAGCGCAGGGCTATGCTGACACGGAAATGGACGGCCAGCTTTGCATGATGGCGACAAATGACGATGATAACGTGTCGGCTTGTCGTGCCGCTCTGGGCGTGCCGCCATCGTCGACACAAGATTGCTCTGACCTCGACCGCGATGATTATGAGGCGATTGCCTATAATATGGCCCCAGAAATCATCGTTCCAGCCGATTGGTCACCGAGCGAAATTCCAGGCACGGTTTCGCCGGGCGATACAATTATCTCCATTTTACGCGCCACGGATCCCGAGGGCGATGAGCTAACTTGGTCGATTACGGCAATGGATTTCGACTTGTTCCGCATTGACCCAACGACGGGCGTTGTGACGCTTGCCGACACCAATGAAGCCCCGTCAGAGCAGCCGGACAGCGTCTCTTTGACGGTGCAGGTAAGCGATGGCGCGCTGAGCGATAATTTAACTTTGCAGATTGCCTTGCAAGACCCGAACCGGCCGCCGCAAATTATTCTGCCAGCCGATTGGAGCCCTGCCATTGTTGCGCATGATGCTCAGCAGGGGGCAAATCTCGTCAGCCGATTGGCGGCGACGGACCCCGATGGCGATACTCTGACTTGGTCCATCGGCGCCAGCGACCTCGATATTTTCGCCATTAACCCACAGACGGGTGTTTTGACACTGGCGCGCGAACAGGGTTTGGCAGGGCTGGAGCAACGGCCTGAAACCATTCGGATTACGGTGCAAGTCAGCGACGGTCACCTCAGCGATGAGCAAGCTTTATCCATTCCATTGGAAGCTGAGAAAGTGAATGGCCCGCCACAAATTATTGTTCCTGCCGGATTTGCCGCCAGCGAACTCAACCCCTATGACAATCGTGCATCGGTCGGCACGCTGGAAGGGCGCGACCCAGATGAGGACGTTTTGTCTTGGTCTCTTATCGGAGCAAGCCCTGCCATCTTCACAATTAACTCGCAGACAGGCGCCCTGAGCCATACTGGTTTGGGCGCAGGCGATAGATTATCGTGCGAAGCGACCTCTCAAGCGTCTGGGTCAGCGCAAATGAGGGGCAGCGCGAGCTATGGTGTGGTTGCCACAAATGCCAATGTTGTTGAAGACCACACGTCGAATGATTTTAGAAGCAAGAGAACGGGGGGACAACAAACCACAACCGGAAAATACCATGTCTTCCTCGAGCGGTCTGGCCATCGTGGCGGCTCCTTCACAACCGAGGCGCGCAGCGCGACAAATTATGATGTGACCTCTGGAGCCAATGTCTATGTTCCGGCATTGCGTTCGGCCACGGTTAATTCAAACTTAACGCCGATAAACAGTTATTTGGTTTATCAAAATAATGCGAAAGTTGATTTCTCGAATAAAGAAGCGGTCATTACTTTCGCCAATCCAATCGTCGGCGTGTATTACACGGACGGCGGTTTTGACAGCACCATCGGCGGGCTCGGCAAGCCGGGCGCCCTGTATAGCCGCCAAAGCGAGGTCAGCAAGCTGGCGCTCGAAACGGGCCTCGATATTGCATGGGTTGACCCGATTGACAGCCGCGTTCTGCGGTTCCGTTCCAGAACCGCGAATATTGGTGACTTTATGCGCGTCTTGACGACGGCTTCCAATACCACCACCAGCGGGGGCGACGACCCCTCAGCCGGACCCGATGTTTGCTCGGCAACGGTTACGGTTCAAGTGTCGGACGGGCAGGCGACGGCCGAAGAGACGTTAACGCTCGCCTTTGCGGACCCGAACCGCGCACCAAGGGTCTTTACGCCGGCGGATTGGACGCCATCCACGGTTTCCAACGTCCAAGAGGCAGGCGATTTGGTTGTTAACAATTTAGGGGCGGACGACCCGGACGGTGATATTTTGAAATGGAGCCTGGAAGGCGCCGATGCAAATTTATTCAGCATTGGATCCTTCGATGGTAAAATCCGCTTGTCGCAAGCCTATAGCGATGCCTCCTCGCGACCTACCAGGGCCAGCGTGACTGTAAAAGTGAGCGATGGCCGTTTGTCTGGCAGTCTGGCTATGACTATTCCGATTGAAGAAAAACAGGAAGAAACCAGCATGGCTTCCAATGTCGGCACCAATGGCAACTTCCAATTTGTTTCCGAGGATGTGCAAAATATCTTTAACCAAGATTACACCATTATGGCGCGCTTCTTTCATGGCTCCACTGGTTATGACAACCCGTATTATGATTATAAAAAGTTTAAGTGGATAAACACGTCGCCTAAAGAGACCATTTTCTTCTGGG
>Ga0233444_10000584_pt1 | contig 46542 bp, 40 predicted proteins | sample SI_124_October20_6_FD_182792 | JGI IMG/M metagenome (GOLD analysis project Ga0233444, IMG submission 182792) | Seawater microbial communities from Saanich Inlet, British Columbia, Canada - SI_124_October2016_10_MG | ecosystem: Environmental > Aquatic > Marine > Inlet | place: Canada: British... | reverse complement strand
CACAGAAAACTTGGAATCGGAACTTATACAGGAGACAAGGGATTGGCTTAAAAGTCAAGAGGAAGATGGGTATTCAAAAAGCCACAAGGCAGCTATTATTCGTAGTAGTGACCCTTTTGGATTGTTTGCTACCTATATAGATGAAATGGGAGTTAGATACGAATACACTAACGGTAAATTAGAAAGTATAGAATACGATGGAAAGAGTGTTGATTACACCTAAAGAAGATTGGATACATTTAATTAAAAAAGAAGTATATAAGCACCAATACGGATATAAAGGAGAGGTTGCTTGGTACACCGACAGAAACGAAACTATTCAAAGGATTAGTTCAATACACCTTGAATTAAATAGCAGGTTTAAAAGATTATTTGAAATAAAAAAAGCCTTCAGGAGATAGTCCCAAAGGCATATTAATCATAAACCAATTCATAATGAATTAGTATGACAAATTAAAAAAAATATAGTTTAAGTCAATGTAACTAATGTTACACAAAAAAACAAATCGGTATATGATTAGCAATACTTAATTGCAAAATGAAAGTAAACAAATAAGATTGAATAGTGCGTGACTTTTGTCACTTTGAATGTTATTAAATAATTAAATGAAAGGTTACGAAAAATTTCCATTTGAAGAACGTAAGAATTACGAAGAAACCTTTGTACAAAACAATAGTGCCTTGATTTGAGTAGTAGGTTTAGAAGATTGTTTGAAATTAGATAATGTAATAATCTATAAATAGTATAAACAATATTAAAAGGACTAAGGACAAACTTATTTTATTGTATAAACTCATACACAATGGTACGCTAATTAAATGGATAAAAAAGTAAAAATTGAGAGTTATAAAAAATTTCCGTTTGAAGAACGCAAACGCTATGAGGAAAACTTTGTAGAGAATAATAGTGCTTTGATAGAAGAACTAACAGGTGCGAGTAGGGTATTTGATATATCACAAACACCGATGGATAAGAGAGCAGGAGTTGATGCGATACTACAATTTGATAGAGGACTATCAGGAGTAGCTTTAAGGATACGTAAGCCACAATACAAGAAGTTCTCTAAAAGGTTCACCATAGGACACAATATAAGCCAACCTAATAGCCAAATACATTGCATACTAAACAGTACTAATGATTCTAATGTATTCTATCCCCATTTGGTTTTACAAGTAAATGGAGTAGATGAGGAGGGATACTGTAAGGAGTGCTTTGCTATAATGCTACAAACAAATGTATTCGCCAATTATCTTAAGGAACTAATAGAAACAAATACGTTAGAAGATTATTATAATACTGTATTAAACGCCTACGAGTTTGAGTTTACAGAAGTGTTCTATCAAACCGATACAGGAGTAGATTTATTTCACATTCAAAACAATAATATTAAGTATGTCAAAACTCACGAAGAAAGTAGTTAATGGTAAGGTTCAGTTCTTTTATAACTCGCAGAGAATCAACGCATCACGATATTACGAGTTGAGGTACGAATTGAGTAAGAAGGGTTAAATCGTTACCCCATATGTTACCCCAAAAGGAATAAAAAAAGGGTTAACTTAACGCTAACCCCTCTGTTTATAAAGGGTGGAAGAGCGGTCTCGAACCGCCGACCTCCTGAACCACAATCAGGCGCTCTAACCAACTGAGCTACAACCACCGTTTTGAAGTGCAAATTTAAATGTTTTTAAATAGCAAACAAGATTTTTTATACTTCTATTCACCCCTACTCCATGGGGAATTTAATTCCTGTTTCCCTTCGTATCTGATCCATAAGCTGAACTAAATCCAAGCTATTTTGCAAAGACCATTTAGAAGACTCCTGTTGGTCGTTTCTTAGACATTGATTTGCTTCAAGGATTTCGTAAGTATACCCTTTACCTTGAAATTCAAATTCCTTTAGAGTTTGTTTGTCCCCTTTCACTAAAGTAATCCTAGGAGACTCATGCCAAGGAGAATCCATATAAATTTCTCCTTCCTCTCCACAAATGGTGGCGCGCATGTCTTCGTTATGTGAAAAACTAGAATACAAAATGGCTTGTGTCTTGTCATAGCTCAAAATCATGGCGATTTGTTCATCTACTCCAGTAGGCACTTTTACCGCTGAAGCTTGTATAGATTTGGGAGTTCCGAGCAGCTGATAAGCGAGAAATAAAGGATAAATACCGATGTCCAATAAGCTTCCCCCCGCTTTGTCGGGATTGAATAATCGAGAATCTATTCCGTACTCCAATCCGTTAAAACTAAAGGTCGCGTTGAGATATCGAAGTGTACCTATTTCGCTTCCAGCAATCCATTGTTGGAGTTGTCCAAAAGTCGGATTAAAACGCGTCCAGAGCCCTTCCATTAAAAAGGTCTGGTGCTCGCGGGCACATCGTATCATTTCCAAGACTTGCTTTTGATTGATCGCAAGTGGTTTTTCGCACAACACTGCTTTTTTATTTTTTAATGCAGCGAGTGTATGGGCGTAGTGATCTTGATTTAATGAAGCGATATAAATAATCTCTACCTGATCGTCGGCAAATAAGTCCTGGTAGCTCCCATAAAAACGGGTTGCTCCGTGCTGCTCAGCAAAAGCCGCTGCACGTGCTGTATTAGAAGAGGCTACGGCTTCCAGCTTACAATCGGCTACCAATTGTAAATCACTTACAAATTTGTGGGCAATTTTTCCTAAACCTAAAACCCCCCATTTAATAAGTCGAGGCATAACTAGCGAATTAAGTCATCCAAATTTCTTACAGAAAGAGGTTGTTTCGAGGTAAATCCTTCCCCAGCTTCAGTTCCAATAAGTCGTCCAAGATTTTGTGCACGGTACCGTACACTTTCAAGAAAGTTTTTACTACTTATAGGCGTATTGGATTCTTGAGAGCTGGGATCGAAAAATTGACTGGAATAGGCCTCTACCGCTTTCATTTTCGTTTCTAGATGGCCTGAAATATCCAAGATAATCTCAGGCTGAATTTCATTCCACTGAATGTATTCTAAAACGAGGCTTGGGCGCCAAGGCTCTTGTATTGTTCCCTTTTCGTCCTGAGTTTGAATCTTCGACAAACCGCTCAGGAAACAAGAGTCGTTCACTAATCGGTTTCCTTTTCCGTGGTCGATATGTCGGTCGGTTGTCGCATTGCACAGTACGATTTTTGGTCTGTACTGTCTTATCTTAGAAATGACGTGCCTTTGATGGGCTTCATCATTGACAAAAAAAGCATCTTTGAATTTGAGGTTTTCTCGCTGTTGTACCCCTAGAATTGATGCAGCTGCAGTAGCCTCCTCTTTTCTTAATTCTACCGATCCTCGGGTACCTAATTCCCCTTGGGTCAGGTCAATTAGTACTACGGATTTGCCTTGGGCTATAGAGAGGGCTATCGTTCCAGAACAACCTAGTTCTACATCATCTGGATGGGCCCCAAAAGCCAGTAGATCTACCTTCATTAGTGTTGCTGATTTACCGATTGAATAAGATCTTCTTTCAAATCTTCAATCGCTTCAATTCCTGAAGAGAAACGGACCATTTGGGGAGTGATCCCCTGAGCAATGCGTTCCGTTTCGGTCAGCAAAGCATGAGAAGTCAGTCGAGGGCTTAAAGCCGTACTTTCAATTCCCGCTAAACTCATTGTAGGTTTAATTAGTTTTAACCCCAAAAGGAATTGTTTACAGTCCAAGTGTGGTGCCAAATCAAACGTCAGCATCCCACCAAAACCCTTCATTTGCTGTTTGGCAATCTCGTGATCTGGATGCTGTAGTAAACCCGGATAATAGACATTGTCAATCCAATCTTGATCTGTTAAAAATTCTGCAAGCAATTGCGCATTCTGATTTTGAGCTTGTACCCTCAGAAAGAGGGTTTTTATACTCCGTTCCAAAAGCCAAACGGTATAATCGCTTAAACTTCCGCCGAAGTTTTTTGCAGATTCAAAAACGCGATCAATCGCTTTTTGAGAACCCAAAACGGCACCTGCACAAATATCACTGTGTCCTCCCAAATACTTGGTTGCGCTGTGCAGCACTACATCAATTCCAAATGCGATGGGATTTTGATTTACCGGACTTGCAAACGTATTGTCAATCATGGTCCACAATTCCGTCTTTTTAGCCAAAGTACTAATAGATTGTAAATCAATGATTTTCAAGGTGGGATTACTGGGTGTTTCAATGTAGATCCCTTTTGTATTGTCTTGAATTTCGTTTTCAAAATTGGAAGCCGTAAGGCCTGCAGTAAAGCTGTACTGAATTCCGTACTTGGGAAACTCGTGCTTTATAAAATTTCGTGTCCCGCCATAGAGGTCATCTTGGAAAATAACATGGTCCCCAGATTTTAAATGAGATAGTAAAGCCGTGCTAATCGCTGCCATCCCCGAACCGAAAATCATTCCTGCTTCCGCTCCTTCTAAAGCCGCAATTTTTATCGCTAAACCACGTTGGTTGGGCGTATTAAAATATCTTGGGTATTGATTGGTTTCAACATCATTAAACGCATAGGATGAAGACATGTATAGGGGCGAGATTGCTCCTCCATACTGCTCGTCCTTGAGTTCCCCTGCATGAACGCAAAGGGTCTTAAAATCTGCGTTTTCTTTCATCTAGTTTTTATCCATGAAATTACCGTAGGATCATCAGGTTGTGTTCTAGGGGAAATTACTTTTGCTAAGCGTCCGTCAGGATTGATCAAATACTTTTGGAAATTCCAAGAAACACTCGAACTGATTACCCCGTTTTTAGATTCATCGGTCAAAAACTGATACACAGGATGCATGTTTTTTCCCTTGACTGAAATTTTGCTCATCATTGGAAAAGTTACTCCGTAATTCTTTTCGCAAAACACAGCAATTTCTTCATCAGTACCGGGCTCCTGAAATAAAAAGTTATTGGCTGGAAAACCGACAATAACGAAGTCTTCCTTCCCGTATTTTTCATACAATGCCTGAAGTTTTTTGTATTGTGGGGTCAGTCCACATTTTGAAGCGGTATTGACAATCATGATTTTTTTACCTTCGAGGGTGCTAAAATCAAAGTCCTCCCCTTCCAGGCTAGCTACTTTAAATTGATAAATTGTGGTATCGGCTGCTTTTTGACCTAGGGCATTTAGTGTCGTAATCATTAGTGTGATGAGTATTAAATTTTTCAAGTTCATTTGTTTTTTTTCAAAGGTCGCTGATTTCTTTCAAAGAAAAAAATCAAAATGTTTTAGACCACCTCAGCGCTTAAACCCTCTTCCAACAGTGCAGTACATTTAGGAATCAATTCTTCTAATGAACCGGTTTTTACACTACACTTTCCTGAATAATGGACAATGTAGGCACATTGCTCTGCTTGCAAATAGGTGTGCTCACAAATCGTTACCAAACATTCAATGACATGATAAAAGGTGTTTACATCATCGTTGTAAAGAATGATTTCATGCTCTTTTTTTTCAAGCGTATCGACCTGCTTAATTTCTTTAGGGACAATTTTTGGATTTTCTTTACTCATTCTTACAATGCAGCGCACACCAGGACTCTTTTTGTTTTGTTTCCACTATTTGAAGACCAAATCGATTACACCTTTCCTTTACTATAGAAATATCTTCTTTATAAAACCCAGAGAGTAGCAAGCTTCCTTTGGGACGAAGTACCTTTGCATAGTAAGGGAGTTGTTCCAAAAGCACATTCCTGTTGATGTTTGCAAAAATGACATCATAGGAAGGAACCTTCTTTAGAATTTTCTGACTTAAAGTTACAGTAATGTTTTGACATTGGTTTTTCGTAACGTTTTCTTTTGCATTTTCAACACACCACGGATCACAATCTATTGCATCAACCACTTCGGCTCCCATTTTTGAAGCTAAAATGGCCAATATCCCAGTTCCACATCCCATATCGAGTGCCATCTTCTTCTTTAGCGAAAGGGACAGTGCCAACTCAAGCATCATATGGGTGGTTTGGTGATGTCCTGTTCCAAAACTCATTTTGGGATTGATAAGCAACTCGTATTGCTTGTTGAATGACGGATGAAAATCAGCACGGATCACACAATCAGAGTTGATCTCGATCGGTTCAAAGGCTTTTTCCCACTTGGTATTCCAGTTCTCGGGCTCGATGGAACGAGATGTATATTCGATTTTCAGTTCTTTATTCTCCAAAAGTGAAATTGAGGAAAGAAAAGATTCAAAGTGATTTTTTTCAGCTACATAGGCATTTAATCCAGTCTCCGACATTTCAAAACTTTCGAAAGGAAGGTCTTGGAGCTGGGCAAGTAAAATTTCATCCCATGGAGATTTTGGGGAAATTTTAAAATAATAACCGATGTAGGTTTGCGTCATTTAAAAAGCATTGACTATGGCCATAAAGTCTTCCGCTTTCAATGAGGCACCTCCGATCAATCCGCCGTCCACATCCTCGCCTGCAAAAATTTCTTGAGCATTATTGGGTTTCACACTTCCACCGTAGAGAATCGATACGGAATCAGCTGTTGCCTGGTTGTAATTTGAAGCGATTAAACTTCGAATGTAAGCATGCATTTTTTGAGCTTGGGATGGAGAGGCGGTTTCTCCTGTTCCGATGGCCCAAACAGGTTCGTACGCTAAAATAATATGTTTCCAAGCGGATATGGGAAGGTCAAAAAGCGCCACTCGAATCTGCTGTGCCACCACATCGAAATGGGTATTGGATTTGCGTTCCTTAAGTTCTTCACCAAAACAAAAAATCACCTCCATACCCGCATCCAATGCCGATTTTACTTTACTAGCTAATCCCGCGTCCGTTTCATGAAAAAGAGAACGTCTTTCCGAATGTCCAAGAATTACAGTATGAACGCCTACCCCTTTCAACATTAAAGCCGAAACTTCTCCCGTGTAGGCTCCGGAAGCCGCAGCATTCATATTTTGCGCTGCAACTACTATCGCATCGCCTTTTAACAGGGCGGTGCTTTGTGCGAGTTGAGTAAAAGCAGGGGCTACCATAATCCGTACACCCTCTGGCATTTTAAACGATTTTAGTTGAGTTAGCAAAACCTCTGTTTCGGAAGAATCATTGTTCATTTTCCAATTTCCAGCTACGATGTTATTTCTCATGTTTTATGTTGTTTTTATTCTTGGATCTAGATAGCTATAGAGCAAATCGACCACAATATTAATGATTATAAAGAGAAAGGCAATGACAATAACCGATCCCATGACTACAGGAATATCTAGTTGATTCAAAGCTTCCACAATTTCTTTACCAAGACCTTTCCATCCAAAAATGTATTCCACAAAGATAGCCCCTGCCAAAAGGGAAGCAAACCAACCCGAAACTGCAGTTACCACCGGATTTATCGCATTTTTAAGTGCGTGTTTAAAAATCACTTGATACTTGGACAAACCCTTGGAATATGCCGTTCTTATGTAGTCCTGAGAAAGCACCTCCAAAAGATTGCTTCTCATCAGTTGAGTAATGACAGCCAAAGGGCGAATTCCCAATACAAAAGAAGGTAATATCAAATTCTTCCAAATAATCCGATAGGACTCTCCAAAATCGTCTAATTCATACAAACTCCCTGTCATGTTCAAATGCGTGTAGGAATGTAATACATACCCAAAGAACCAGGAAAACAAAATCGCACTGAAGAACGAGGGGACACTCATCCCAATTGTACTCAACAGAAGTAGTGTCCGGTCCAACCAATGGCCTTTAAATAAGGTGGCTAAAATTCCTAAAAAAATCCCTACAACTATTGCAATCAAGATGGAAGAAAGGGCTAGAATTGCGGTATTGGGAAGGGTTTCTTTTATTATATCCCAAATGGGTTTTCCCCGTTTTTGATAAGACGTTCGAAAATAGGGAAACTTAAGAACCAGTATCTTTTCTGGGCCTTTGTATAATGTAATTCCTCCGTAAATTGACATATCATAATGTGCAAATTTATTGGGGTTTGTAGGATGAAATGAAATGGGGGAAAGGTCGTTTAAATAATAAAAATACTGCTGGTAAAGCGGGAGGTCAAATCCAAACTTAGTTTGAATCAATTGCAGTTGTGCACTGTCTTCATTTTGATCCAGCATCATTTGGGCGGGGTCTCCTGGGAGTACAGTGAAAAGAAAAAACACCAAACTTGCCACACCAAAAAGCGCTAGAAAGGCTTGAACAAATTTTCCGAGTACAAACCGCATTACTCCTTGAGATGAATCAGCGCAAAAATAGCGTAATTGACCATGTCGTGATAGTTTGCGTCAATACCCTCACTCACCAGTGTTTTTCCTTGATTTTCTTCAATTTGCTTTACCCGAAGGAGTTTTTGTAAAATCAAATCGGTAAGTGAACTGACCCGCATGTCACGCCATGCCTCCCCATAGTCATGGTTTTTATTCAGCATGAGCTCAAAAATAATTTGAATTTGTTCATCGTACTCTTTTAGTGCTACCTCCAAATTCATATTGACTTGTTCAGAAACACCTAACTTAATCTGAATCAACGCCATCACACTGTAATTCACAATTCCAATAAACTCAGACACTTCCCCTTCATCGACCTTTCTGGTAGTTTGCGTTTGTAAACTGCGAATGCGCTGTGCCTTAATAAAAATTTGATCTGTGAGTGACGGAAGTCGGAGTATTCGCCAGGCGGCTCCGTAGTCCTTCATTTTCTTTTCAAATAATGAGCGACATTGAGAAACAATTTCCTGATACTCCTTTTGGGTAGCTTCCATTTCGATTAAATTTGCTATAAATTTCGAATATATTTTTAAAATATTAATTAAACCCCTCCACAAGTTATCAAAAAGAAAAACACAGCCCAACAGATTCGCATTCGAGAACACCTCATCGATTTGGAGTCTCCCAAAATCATGGGAATACTGAACCTTACCGAAGATTCTTTTTACGACGGAGGGAAAAACAATTCGTTAAAAAAAGCTTTGGCACACACCGAGAAAATGCTCTTAGAAGGTGCCTTTTTTATCGATATTGGCGTCGCAAGTAGTAAACCAGGAAGTCCACTGATTCTAGCTGATACTGAAAAAAAACGTTTACTCCCCTACCTCAACGAACTGCTGCGGGAATTTCCAACTACTCATTTTTCAATTGATACCTACAACAGTGAGGTAGCGCAAATGAGCTTGGATTTGGGGGTCAGTATGATCAATGACATTTCTGGCGGGCAATTGGATTCAAAAATGTTTGCCGTCGTAGCGGCTCATAATGTCCCTTTTGTTATGATGCACATGCAGGGTACTCCAGAAACCATGCAGCAAAAAACAGTATACAAAGAGGTTGTTAACGAAATTGCCTATTTTTTTAGTGCGCAGGTTAAAGAAGCCCAAGCCGCTGGAATTCATGATATTATCTTAGACCCTGGTTTTGGGTTTGGAAAAAGTAGAGAACAAAATTTTACCTTACTCAAGAACTTAAAACATTTCGAAAGCCTTAACTGCACACTACTTGTAGGGGTTTCCAGAAAATCCATGATTTATAAAACCCTTGGAACTACCCCTCAGGAAGCCTTAAATGGTACCACAGCACTTCACGCTTGGGCACTGGAACGCGGTGCTCGAATTTTAAGAGTTCACGACGTCAAAGAAGCGAAAGAATGTAGTGACTTGTGGCAAACCCTCCAATAGTTTTTTTAAATTTACTAAAAGTATCATTTTTTGAACACCGCAGATTTTATAGACTTTTCTTTTGTTGATGTCATCGACATCTTACTTGTTGCTTTACTCCTGTTTTATTTGTACAAGTTGGTACGCGGGACGGTAGCCATCAATATTTTTATTGGGATTGTTATCATCTATCTCATTTGGAAGTTGACAGATCTGCTGAATATGGATGTCTTAAGTAATTTATTGGGGAAATTTATCAGTGTCGGATTCTTTGCGCTTATCGTTGTTTTTCAACAAGAAATAAGAAAATTTTTACTGCTTTTAGGCTCTACCAATTTCACAAACCGAAAAAACGTTGTGCGGTATTTCAAGTTTTTAAACCAAAGAAGTCTGGGTACAAATCTAAATATCAAGGTTTTAATTGATTCGTGCTTTGAAATGTCAAAAAACAAAACTGGAGCTATTATCGTTTTGCAAAGAAGCAACTCGCTTGATTTTACATTAAGTGAAAACAACCTCACCCAAATCAAATTGAATCCTCAAATCTTGGAAACGATATTTTTTAAAAACAGCCCCTTACACGACGGTGCCATTCTGATTGAAAACAATACTATTGTTGCCACCCGGGTGATCTTACCCGTTAGCGACAGTACAAAAGTTCCTTCAAGCTATGGCTTACGACACCGAGCCGCTTTAGGGATTTCGGAAAAGACCGATGCCCTAGTTCTAGTCATCTCAGAACAGTCAGGTAAAATAGTTTATGTCAAAAACGGAACTTTTATCAAAATCGATAGCCCAGAATCCTTGCGAGAGTTACTGACACAAGATTTGGAGGAGTAGCTAGGCAGAAAGTGCATCGGCAAACTGGACCTCATAGAGTTTGGCATAGTGTCCCTGAGTGACTTGTAACAGCTCTTTATGGGTTCCCACTTCTACGATTTGCCCTTGATCCATCACCACAATCCGATCTGCATTTTTAACAGTAGCCAAACGATGGGCAATCACGATGGAGGTTTTTCCTTTTATTAAGGTGTCTATTGCCCTTTGTATAATTTCTTCTGAATAGCTATCCACAGAGGAGGTGGCCTCGTCCAAAACTAAAATAGTAGGGTCAGAGAGGTAGGCTCTTAAAAAAGCAATTAATTGTCTTTGTCCGGAAGAAAGCATCACTCCGCGTTCTTTGACATTGTAATCGTATCCTTCGGGTAAGGATTGGATAAAATCGTGTACTCCGATTTCCTTAGAGGCTTGAATGACTTGACCTCTAGTGATTTTTGGATTGAACAGCGTAATGTTGTTGTATAAACTATCGGCAAAAAGGAATACATCTTGAAGCACCACAGAAACGTGTTTCCTAAGGGTTTGTAGATCATAGGAGCGGATGGAGGTCCCATCGATGGTGATGTCACCCGAGTCAAATTCATAAAAACGGGATAGTAAATTGATAATTGTAGATTTTCCTGCACCTGTTGCCCCCACTATGGCAATGGTTTCTCCCGCTTTGATATCTAAAGAAATCTCCTTGAGTACGGGTTCTCCAGGTAGGTAGGAAAATCCTAATTTTTTAAGCTGAATATCTCCTTTTAACTCCGTGGGAAGGAACGTCCCTTTGTCTTCTATGTTGCTTTCTGTTTCTAGAATTCCAAAAATCCGATCGGCAGCCACCATTCCCATTTGCAGGGAATTAAACTTATCTGCTATTTGTCGCAGGGGTCTAAAAAGCATTTGGGACATCTGAATGAATAGGAAAATAGTTCCCAAGGAAACAGCTCCCCCAGAAATAACATTCACTCCCCCATACCACACCAACAAACCGATGGTCACCGAAGAAGAGATTTCCGCAACAGGAAAAAAAATGGAGTTAAACCAAACTGTTTTGAGCCAAGCCTGTTTGTGCTTTTCGTTGATCGCTACAAAGTTGTCGTACTCAATCTTTTCTCGATGAAAGAGCTGAACAATTTTAATTCCGCTGATTCGTTCTTGAACAAAAGAATTGAGGTTGGCAACTTGTAAACGCACTTCTTCAAAAGCTTTTTTCATCGACTTTTGAAACAGTCGGGTGGCGTAAAGGATTACGGGCAAAACAGAAAAAACGATCAAAGAAAGGCGCCAATTCACATACAACATGACCACTATGACCAAAATCATCTTTAACAGATCCGCAATGATCATAAACAAGCCTTGAGAAAAAATACTTGCAATGGTTTCTATATCACTTACGGCACGAGTCACCAAGCGACCCACGGCGGTTTTATCAAAATAAGCCATCTTGAAGTGAATGATCTTATCGAATAACTTCACTCTCAAATCTTTAATTACCTTTTGTCCTAGCCAATTGGCATAGAAGACAAAAAGAAACTGAAAGAGCACTTCCAGTAATAACGTAACTAACATCAAGCTTACAAAAAGTTGCATTCCTGTGTAGTCTTTGGGAGTGATGTAGTCATCTACGGTGACTTTTAGTAAATAAGGTGTTAATGTAGAAGACACCGAGAGTAAAATCGCAGCAAACATTACAAAATAATAAGTCGCTTTGAACGGCTTAATAAAAGCCATCAGCTTCCCGAACAACTTCAGATCAAAAATTTTACCACTTACTTTTGCCATGCTTACAGATAGATATTTTTTGGGTATTCGATACGAGTTAAAAACAAACCCTGTGCGGGGACAGAATACCCAGCTTCAGATCGGTTTTTATTTTTTATAATTTGATGCAAATCCTCTACTTTTTTCTTTTTCAGACCAATCTCTATCAAGGTTCCTACAATTGCGCGTACCATGTTCCTTAAAAATCGATTGGCCGTGATGGTAAAGGTATAACCCTTTTCTGAATTGGTCCAGGTTGCATGGCTAATCTTACACAAAAAGGTTTTTACATCGGTATGGGACTTTGAAAAACATTCAAAATCTTCGTACTCCAAAAGCAGGGCTGCCCCTTCATTCATCGCTTCCAAATTCAGAGGTTGTTTTACAAGGTACTGCAACTCGTTTCCAAAAGGTGTTTTTTCTTTGACAATGTGGTATTCATAGGTTCTGGAAAGAGCATCAAAACGAGCATGCGCGTCTGGTTGAACTTCTTGAAGCGATTGAATGGCAATATCCTGGGGTAAAAACTGATTGAGTTGGTAAATAAAATGTTGATGTGCTGCTCCTGTTATGTCTCCATCAAAATGAGCAATCATTTGGCGGGCATGAACCCCGGTGTCTGTTCGTCCTGCAGCTACTAAAGGAGTGGGAGTTTTTAACAAAGTTCCCAATGCGTTTTCCATAACCTCTTGCACCGAAAGTGTATTGGGTTGGCGTTGCCATCCGTGGTAATGGGTACCCGCATACGAAAATTCAAGAAAAAAACGCACAGTCTGACTTTAAGGGGTAAAGATAGTTTGAAATAATTTTGGATACAATCTCTTTCCCCGTCATTAAAAATTACGCTTTGGTATCTTTATTTGTTCGGTCGTGCAAACGGTCTAACACCCACTCCAGTTCCCTGGCTTTCGTCGATCTAAAGACATCGATGGTGAGGCTTCCTTTTTTAATTTGGATGAGTTTATTATGACGTTCTGCATAACTTGCAAACAGCATCAGTAAAAGTAAAAAGGCGGTAATAACATCGTAAATACTAGCCGAGTCAAAAAAATACAAATAGAATGAAACTCCTGTAAAAACGAGAGTGAACCCGAACCCAATCCACCAGCCTTTTCCCATTTTTTTTAAAACCACTCGATCCATTTCTTCATAAAGGAGTTTACGCGGGGTATGGTCTTGTTCTAATTGAAAAAGGATGTACTCTTTATAAAAGTCAATTTTACTTTTACTCCTAGAGGTACTGATGAGAGATTCTGGTGCAGGATTCATAAAGTAGGTAATTGTAAGATTCGATATCTTTGGCGAATTAAAGTTATACTTTTTTGAAAAAAATCCTATTACTTTCCGATACTCATGGTCACATGGATGAAAAAATAGCTTCTTATGCCGCGCAGGCAGATGAAGTTTGGCATGCGGGAGATGTAGGTAATCCAGAGGTTCTGGATGCCCTAGAGGCGATCAAACCACTACGCGCTGTTTTTGGGAATATTGACGGGCATAGCATACGTCTTCAAACCGAAGAGGTTTTACATTTTACATGTGAAGGAGTTGCGGTGGTAATGACCCATATAGCCGGCTATCCCGGAAGGTATACTGCCACAGCGAAAAAACTGATTGAAAAATACCAACCCAAACTGTTTATCTGTGGTCACTCCCACATCCTAAAAGTGATGCAAGACAAAAAATACGGACATCTTCATATGAACCCAGGAGCCGTGGGCATCTCTGGCTTTCACAAGTTTAGAACCCTGTTGCGATTTGAGATTGAAAAAGGAGAACTTAAAAACTTAGAAGCCATCGAACTGGGACAACGAGGGAAATTAACGAATGCGGTCCACGGAACGGACTAAGGCTTCGTCTTTTAAAATGGCTCTTCGTGCTAAGAAGAGAAGGAGGATACTAGCCAGGGAAACCCCAAACACAAAATAAGTCAATGGATAAGCAACCCCAACAAAAAGTTGAACCCCGTAGTAGCCAACCAAAACCAATTGAATCACAATAGACAAGAGACACAAACGAGCTTGAAGCATTCGCTTTTTAAATAGGAATACCGAAAGCAACACCAGTGTCGGGTTGAGATAAAAAAGGTGGTTTTTGCTGATCCAGGAGGCCTCATTCCATAGTATCGAATAATACAATAAACCCGACAACAAAATTAATGCAAATACGAAATACAGGGACTGAATACGTTGAATCATGCTTGTGTTTTTTGCAAAATTAAGTTTTTTTTAAAAGCTTTTATTTTAAATAAAATTTGTAATATTGTTCCACTACATCACTTCAAGGCTTTACAACAACAAACCAATCCTTTGTAAAGTACAAAATCATAAAAACTTTCATGTACGAAATAGCTACTCTTAAAACAAAGAAACTTCCCGAATTACAAGAAATCGCCAAAAAAATTGGTGTTAAACGCATTGCAGGTCTAAAAAAATTGGACCTGATTTATCAAATCGTAGATTTTATCGCGTCAAAACCCGACGAGGGAGCGACCGAAAATGCGAAAACTCAAAATAAACCGAAGAGCGATCCGAAACCAGCGCCCGAAAAAAAGATTGCCTTAAAGGTCCTCCCCGTTCAAAAATCAAAACCCAAAAAGAAAGCAGAAGACACTGGAGACCAAAATCAGAAAAGGGAACACCAAGGGAACAACAACCCGCACAGAAAAAACGGAAACCCGAACCACAAAAACAAACACAACAACGGCAGCAATAATGGTAAAGGGAATGATCATCATAACCGGGACAACAAAAGCCGCTACCGCCAACCCGACTTTGAATTTGACGGGATTGTAGAAACAGAAGGGGTGTTGGAAATGATGCAAGAAGGTTATGGCTTTCTTCGTTCTTCGGACTACAACTACCTCTCTTCTCCAGATGACGTTTATGTCTCCCAATCTCAAGTTCGCTTATTCGGGCTCAAAACAGGAGATACCGTCTTAGGTTCGGTGCGTCCTCCTAAAGAAGGAGAAAAATATTTTCCGCTTATCAAAGTAGATAAAATCAATGGGCTAGATCCCAAAGTGGTTCGCGATCGCGTTTCTTTTGAACACCTCACTCCCCTATTCCCACAAGAAAAATTCAACCTTGCTGAAAAGCAAAGTACCATTTCTTCACGAATTATGGACTTGTTCTGCCCCATTGGGAAAGGACAGCGGGGTATGATCGTTTCCCAACCCAAAACGGGAAAAACGATGTTGCTCAAAGACATTGCCAATGCCATAGCAGCAAACCATCCCGAAGTGTATCAATTGATTTTACTCATTGACGAACGCCCAGAAGAGGTGACCGATATGCAACGGAATGTAGACGGTGAAGTTGTGGCTTCTACCTTTGACGAACCTGCAGAACGACACGTAAAAGTGGCCAATATTGTACTGGAAAAGGCAAAACGTCTCGTAGAATGTGGACATGATGTGGTTATTTTGTTGGACTCCATCACCCGTTTGGCACGAGCTTACAACACAGTACAACCTGCTTCAGGAAAAATCTTAAGTGGTGGTGTGGACGCCAATGCCTTGCACAAGCCCAAACGCTTCTTTGGTGCGGCTAGAAATATTGAAAACGGAGGTTCCCTATCCATTATCGCAACGGCCCTTACCGAAACAGGTTCTAAAATGGACGAAGTGATCTTTGAAGAATTTAAAGGAACAGGGAATATGGAACTCCAATTGGATCGTCGTATTGCTAACCGTAGAATCTTCCCAGCCATTGACCTGGTTTCTTCCAGTACCCGTAGAGACGATCTCTTGCTGGATGAAAATACAATCAAACGGATGTGGATCATGAGAAAATACCTCGCCGATATGAACCCCGTAGAGGCTATGGAATTTATCAACGACCGCTTTACCCGAACACAAAACAACGAAGAGTTCTTGATTTCAATGAATTCCTAGTTGATTCGTTATAAGGCACAAAAAAAGGCTCCACATGTGGAGCCTTTTTTTTATAATCTTAAATAATTCTTAAAGGGAAGCGACGTGTTTTGCCAGCTTAGACTTTAAGTTGCCCGCTTTGTTGGCGTGGATGATATTCTTTTTTGCGAGTTTATCAATCAAAGAAGCAACTGTAGGATACAATTTATTAGCTTCCTTTTTTGTAGTGGTTTCTCTTAATTTTTTGATTGCATTCCGCGCCGTTTTGTGTTGAAAACGATTTAACAACCGTTTTTTGTTGTTGGAACGAATGCGTTTTAATGCCGATTTATGATTTGCCATAATTACAATTTATATAGTAGCCCGTAGGGGAGTCGAACCCCTCTTTCCAGGATGAAAACCTGGCGTCCTAACCGATAGACGAACGGGCCATATTTTTCGTGCGCAAATGTACACGGAATATTATTATTATACAAGCACTAAACAAAACAAAAAGCCTCGTCTCCAGAGTAATTTTTTTTTTGGTTTCCATTAACACCTCGTGATTGATAATTTAAATACATTTGAAGTGCCCAATATTCAAATCAAAACCCATGAAAAAAAATCTTTTTTACCCTCCCAACCTTCTTCTACTTATTGTTTGTCTCTGCGGAACGTTCTTATCTCTAACTGCGCAACAAAATCTAACTGATGAAAACCTAGCCGTTTCAGGCCATGACCTAGTTTCCTAACAGCAAAATGAAGTCGCTAAAGGCAGTCCTCAGTTCAAAGTACTCTACAACAAAGCGGTTTATCTGTTTAAAAACGAAGCCAACCAAAAGGCTTTCAAATCCAATGCTGAGAAGCACCTCCCACAATACGGGGGTTGGTGCGCCTACGCAATGGGAAGAAACGGCGACAAAGTATCCATAAATCCCGAGGCCTATACCCTGGAAGAGGGGAAACTCTATCTTTTTTGTAAAACTTCATTTACCGATACCCGAAAGAAGTGGATCAAAAACAATAAAAAACTCAAGTCCAAAGCGGACCAGAATTGGACCAACCTCACTAAGAGTAACTAACCCTTAAATCCCTTTCCATGCTCAATAAACTTTCATTCTTTTTACGACTTGTAGTGGCTGTCATCCTTTTGCAAAGCTTGTATTTCAAATTCGGTGGACATGCAGAAGCGGTTCATATTTTTAGTACACTGGGTGTGGAGCCTTGGGGCAGAATCGGATTGGGCTGTGTAGAGCTTTTCGTGGCCCTGACGCTCCTTATTCTCAAAACTCAGGTACTGGCTTCTTTTGCAAGTTTGGGCGTCTTTAGTGGCGCCATAGGCACTCATCTGTTTACCCCTGTGGGAATAGTGGTGCAGTGGGACGGAAACTCAGATAACGGGCAACTGTTTTTTATGGCGGTACTTTCTCTTGTTTTTATTGTGGTTCACCTTTTCCTCTACTCTAAGGAAAAAAATTACGGCCTAAAAAAGTTAATCAACAAAGAAGTTTTAAAAAAATGAAATGAGAAAAACGACATGGATCCGCTTGTTTCACTATGAATTTTGGCCCTTTTGGGTATTTTACTTACCCGATTATTTTTATTATTTCTATTTGGTATTAAAATCGAGAAAGTGGGTTTATTTTTCTGTGTTAAACCCCTGTATGAACTTTGGTGGAGCTTTTCTGAGTTCGAAAAACAAGGCACTTCAAAACATCCCGAAAGAATGGGTTCCCAAAACACTACTGGTCAACCCAGGAGAAGACTTTTTAAGAATAAAAAAGGGCTTACAAAAGGAAAAAATAAAGTTCCCGCTAATTGTAAAACCCAATATGGGAGAACGAGGCAAGGGCGTGGAAATCATCCCTAAACTTTCTGACTTAGAGAATCACATCGCTAGCCTAACCAAAGAACCTTATTTAATTCAGGAATACATTGAGTGTCCTTTAGAGCTGGGAATTTTATTTTATTGGGATTTGGAGGGGAAGCCTCAAATTAGCTCCATCGGAAGCAAATCCTTTTGTCATGTGACTGGAAATGGAAAAGACCCATTAAAGGTTCTTATCAAAAAAAATCCAAGACTAGCCACTCGGATCCCCCTATTAAAAAAACGGTTTCAAAAAGAATGGAAAACGATCCTTCCCAAAGACAATCGCCTTTTGATCGAAACCATTGGCAATCACAACAGAGGCATTACGTTTTTAAAGGGTCAAAGCTATTATTCGAAAGAAATGTTGGATTGGGCAGCAAATTGCGCTCGTCAAATTTCCGGGTTTGACTACGGTCGTTTTGACATTAAAATCAAAGACAAAAACGCCTTTAAAAGAAAAAAGGATATTAAAATTATGGAAGTCAAGGGGTGAATTCAGAGCCCATACATATTTATGACCCGAACTACTCGATCTGGAACGCCTACCGAGATATCTTTTTTCAAATGAAAATTATTTTTGATCTCAGTCAGAAAAGATTAAAAGATGAATACCCTACCCAATCGCTATTTGCGTTTCTAAAAGGAACCCAACAGGTACTGGGTAAAAAGATGATCCACTAAAGAAGAACTATGAAATACAAGTCCCATCAAATCGTGCTCTTAGATTTAAAAAATTTAATCAAACAACTGAACGCTTCCGCATTAACCAAAAAAAACAAAACCTTATCTCAAGCTAGTATTGGAGCGCATTTTAGACACATTATAGAATTTTATCAATGCTGCATCTCACAAAAAGAGAGTGGTTTTGTAAACTATGATCTACGAAAAAGAAACAAGAGCCTCGAGGAAAATTCTAACTTTGGGGTTCAAATGATAGAAATGCTTTTGAATTATTTAAATACAGTACAAGCACAAGAGGATTGCCCTTTACGTCTGGGCTCGGGTGTGGAAAATGATCCTGTAAACCACAGCACGAGTAAAAGTTCCTTCTTTCGTGAGCTGGCGTATTGTTTAGACCACTGCATTCACCACCAAAGCCTAATTAAGATTGGACTGACCGAGCAAGGGCTCGATCATCTGATCGATGAAAATTTTGGCGTTACCTTTTCTACTCAAAACTATCGGAACGAGTGTGCATCGTAAGTTATATTCCTACCCAAAACGGTTTTCGTTTGACCAGCAACCGAGACGAACAAGTTCATCGTCCTACAGAAGTTCCCAAAACATATAATTACAGGGATTCCGAGCTCATTTTTCCACGAGACCTGGAAGCCAACGGAACGTGGTTTGTTGCCCATCCCAAAGAAAAAAAAGTAAGCTGCTTGCTCAATGCCAAAGGCGTATTCCCAGATCACACGCGCAAACAAAGTAGAGGGCAGCTTCCCCTTGAATACGTTTCTGACCAAAGTTTTGATTTACAACAAAAAGCACTCGCGTTTTATGCACCCTTTTTACTGATCACCCTCCACTATTCAGATTCAAGAATAGAAATTACCAGCTTTCACTGGGACGGAATTCAATTAAAAAAAGAGAATCTGAACCCTACCCTCCCCTATTTGTGGTGCTCCACCAGCCTTTACCAAACCAAAGAAAATAAAGTGTTTCAAAAACTGTTTCAGCAAACTATTTCTGAAATTAAAAATCTAAATCATACCCTAGAATTCCATCGAAAAGTAGCTCAACCCCTAAATAGTGTGAATTATTTAGAAAAAAATAAAGACATACAAACGGTGAGCATCACAAACTTTACCCTAAAAGACAGCGTTTCTCAGATTCAGTACATCGACCTTATTGAAAAAAAGATTGAAATAGAAAAAATAGAGTTGCGTTAATACGCCTTTGCAAAAAGCACACGCATCGTAGAGGGTTTCCCTGAAAACACACACGTTCCGGATTCTTTTTTGGCATCCAAAGGAATGCAGCGGATGGTCGCCTTTGTGGTTTTTTTGATTGCTTCTTCAGTCGCGTCAGTTCCATCCCAATGAGCGGAAACAAAGCCTCCCTTTTCTTTAATCGCTTTTTTAAAATCGTCAAAGGTCTCTACTTCGGTAATGTTTTCCTCACGGAAACGCTTCGCTTTGTCAAACAAGGCGTGTTGCATCTCTTCAAGTTGATTTTCAACATAATTGAGAACTTCTTCTTGAGAAACAATATTCTTGGATAAAGTGTCCCGTCTTGCAATTTCAACACTTTTCTTTTCTAAATCCTTGGGGCCAATTGCGATACGAAGTGGAACTCCTTTCAACTCATATTCGTTGAACTTAAAACCAGGTTTAAACTTATCGCGGTTGTCAAATTTCACTCGAATGTTTTTTTCTTCCAAGCTGGCCTTGATCTTTTCTGCCACTTGAGCAATTTCTTTTTGCTGTTCTTCACCTTTGTAAATGGGAACAATGACCACTTGATAAGGAGCCAAATTGGGTGGTAATACCAAGCCGTTGTCGTCGCTATGAGTCATAATCAACGCGCCGATTAATCGAGTGGATACACCCCAAGAGGTTGCCCAAACATAATCAAGACTTCCTTGGTCTGTGGCGAATTTTACATCAAAGGCTTTAGCGAAATTTTGTCCCAAAAAGTGGGAGGTTCCCGCTTGAAGTGCCTTGCCATCTTGCATCAATGCTTCGATACAATAGGTCTCTTCTGCACCAGCAAAACGCTCGCTAGCGGTCTTTGTTCCTTGTATAACTGGTATAGCCATAAAGTTTTCTACAAAATCAGCATATACTTGATTCATCAATTTTGCTTCCTCTAGGGCTTCTTGTTTTGTTGCGTGCGCTGTGTGTCCTTCTTGCCATAAAAACTCAGCGGTTCTAAGGAATAGACGCGTACGCATTTCCCAACGAACCACATTAGCCCATTGGTTAATCAAAATAGGGAGATCGCGATAGGACTGAATCCAGGTTTTGTAGGTATTCCAAATCACAGCCTCACTAGTGGGTCTTACTACGAGTTCTTCTTCCAATTTGGCGGAAGGATCTACTTTGAGCTTACCCGGGTTCTCTTCATCATTTTTCAATCGATAGTGCGTTACTACAGCACATTCTTTTGCAAAACCTTCCGCATTTTTTTCTTCAGCCTCGAACAAACTCTTGGGAACAAACAAAGGGAAGTAGGCATTTTCGTGCCCCGTTGCTTTGAACATTTTATCCAGTTCAGCTTGCATTTTTTCCCAAATGGCATAGCCGTAGGGCTTGATGACCATACATCCACGAACAGCAGAATTTTCAGCGAGATCTGCCTGAACTACTATTTCGTTGTACCACTTAGAATAATCTTGATCTCGAGAGGTTAATTTATTCGCCATAAAAACTTTGGCACAGATTTTGCCTATATTTGATTGTATTAATTTATAGACTGCAAAGCTAACCTTTTGTAGCCTATTTCTAAAATCAACGCTTATGAAAACCACACAATTTTACATTAGGATCAAAAGAGTAGTGTTAAGCTTTTTACTTGCATCGCTAGTACTGAGTTGTGGAAGTTTTCAAGGGGCGTCTTACTTTGAGTCGGACGGGATTTATGCTTCACAAACAGTAGTCCGTTCAGAACGTCCTCAAGCCACAACAGATAACAATAATTATTACACTCAATATTTTAAAAGTGCTGCAGAAGAAGGATATGTAGAACCTGCAGCTGACGAAGTTTATTTTACTGACACCGATTCGTACAACAGTTCGTATCAAGAGGAAGTGAATCAGGAATTGAATTCCCAAATTCCTTGGGGTGGCCAAACTGCTCAGACAGAAATTGTTTTAATCAATAACCGTCCCAACAACTTGTGGGGGCTATCTGGGTTTGCTTTTAACTTTTCTCCTTTTTGGAATAACTATTATGGAAATCCCTATCGTTTTGGATATGGAAGATTTTATGATCCTTTTTTCAACCGTCCTTTTTGGAATCCTTATGGGGGGTTTGCTGGTTGGGGAGGATTTGATCCGTATTACTCTCCTTTCAGCTATTATGGCGGATTTTATAATCCCTATGGATTTGGCTTTGGGTATGGAAACCCTTGGGGAAATCGCTGGGGGAATCGTTTTAACCGCTGGAATCGCTTCGGTGATTATTACGGAAATGATTTTAACAGAAGAAACAACCGCGATTATCGCTCTACTGTAGCGCGAATCAAATCAGGGCGAGGTGAAAAAACATACAACAGCGACACTTCCCGTTCACGTCGTAATAGTAGAACAGCCAATTCGAAAGCAAACGAAATTCAAACGACCCTCAACAGACTCAACGTAGGCAGAAGGACACGTAGTGTTGGTATGAGCACACTTGTAGGCTTCGATAGAAACCGCCTAGGAATTACTTCAGGAGGGTCTTCAAGCCAGTCAAGAAGTGTTCGCCCTGTGGGCAATGTGGTTTCAAGAAGCAGAAGCTTGGGGCAGACTCAGGGAAATACAAACATCACCAAAGGCAGTTCGGGAGTGACCCGCAGTTCTGCAAGAGTTCAAACGCAGTATCGACTTACAGAACGGAATCCCAACAGATCTACTGCACAGGTGCAGCGCCGTAGTTCTGTTCGAACGGTACGGGTGGCTCCTAACAGATCCTACAACCGGACTTCAAATCAGGTGCAACAACCCAATAATAGAAATCTAAAAAAAAGTAATTCAAACTACAACAGTACGCAAAGATCAAGATCCAATTACACACGGTCGAATAATTCCTCCAGTAATACCAGATCTTACTCGCGTCCTAGCAGTTCGAGCAGTAGTCACTCTTCCTACAGCTCTGGTAGTAGTCAGTCCTCAAGTAGGGGTAGCTCTTCTTCCAGAAGTAGTGGTCGTAGAAATTAATAACCTTTAAAAATCGGATAAATGCGTTCCTTACTTTACTTGGGTACAGCCCTTTTTATGTCTCAATTTTTAGCCGCACAAACGCTAAACGACGTCTCCTATCTGACGCGCTCTGGCTTGTATGGATCTGCGCGCTACATATCCATGGCGGGTGCCTTTGGAGCATTGGGTGGTGATTTATCTGCCATTAATGACAATCCTGCTGCTTCCTCTGTATTCTTAAATTCTGAAGTGGGAGGTTCTGTCAACTTTCAAACCCGACAAAATCAAGGACTCTTTTCTGGAACCACTCAGACCACAGAGGACGAAAATTTTTACTTTGATCAATTTGGTGCTGTATTTGTATTTAACAACACCAACGAAGAAAGTCCTTGGTCTCGGGTAAGTGCTGCCATCAATGTCAACAGAATTGCAAACTTTGATCAAAATGCGTTTGTGAGCGGTACAAATACCTCAGGTATCCAGGACTACTTTCTTTACTATGCGGATGGAATTGCTTTTGAGGATATCCAACTTTATGATGACGAAACCGTTTCAGATATTTATCGCTACCTAGGAGATGAAGTTGGATATGGAGCCCAACAAGCGTTTTTGGGATACCAATCTTATATCATTGATCCATTAAGTAGTGATCCAAGTGAACGCTCCTACGTTTCCAATATCAATTCAAGGCAATTTAGACACGATTTAGATTTTGTAAATCAAGGGTTTCATAGAAAAACCAGTTTTAACTTTAGTGGACTGTATCAAAACAAACTACACCTAGGGGTCAATATCAACCGGCATCGCTTAGAGTTTAGTAATGAACAGCGTTTTTTCGAAGGAGATCACGATTTAGATTCCTTCGTGTATGATGTCAATTTCGACAATTCTCTCATTAGCTATGGAGAAGGATTCTCGTTGCAGTTTGGAGGAATCTTAAAATTAGATAATATTCGTCTTGGTTTAGGATATGACAGCCCACAATGGATTGATATTCGTGACGAAACACGACAAGAGCTCAGTACCTATCGATTTGAAGAAGGTTTTGAAATCAAAGAGACAATTGCTCCAGAAATTACAAATTCCTATGATCCTTACCGCTTGAGAATTCCTTCAAAAACCAGTTTTAGTTTTGCCTATATTATGAATCAAAGTGGACTTGTGTCGGTTGAATACAGTTCGCAGAACCTATCCAACAGCAGGTTGAGTCAAAATGGTGGAAGTAGCTTTTTAGATGCGGTAAGTACTGAAGCTAAAAACACTTTTGAACCAGTCAACACGTTAAAAATAGGTGGAGAATATCGACTCAAAACCCTCAGTCTTCGTGCAGGGTATTTTTACAGAACTAAAAATCAAGAGCGTTTGACAAATAACGATCAGGCACTCACCTTGGGTCTAGGCTTTGATTTTGGAGCAAGTAGTTTGAATCTGTCTTTCGTTCAATTTGAGCAAAATCAGCAACTTAACTTCTTTTCAGAAGGGCTGACCGATGCATACACCCTTCGCAAAGATTTAACGCAAATTACCCTCAGTTTTAATTTCAAACTTTGATTGTAAAGCGGCTTCTCTATTCCTTTTTAAAATCAGTATATTTGTAGGCATCTTTTGAAGCTTATGAAAATAGAGAAACTTATCCCAGATAACAGTGCTGACGCAGGGGAAGATCATTTTTCTTCTACCGCTCAAACCCCGTTGCGAGCAGATGCTTTTGTACAAAATGATGATGAAAAAATCCTCATTATTCAAGAGCATATTAAAGCCATCCTTGAAACGCTAGGAATGGATCTTAACGATGACAGTTTGAAAGGGACTCCCCTACGCGTGGCAAAAATGTTTGTGACAGAAACTTTCGGAGGGCTTCATCCCGAAAGAAAACCCAAAGCTTCTACCTTTAAAAACTCCTACAAATACGGAGAAATGCTGGTAGAAAAAAATATTACCCTCTACTCTACGTGTGAACACCATTTACTTCCTATCGTAGGGAAAGCACACGTGGCTTATGTTTCAAACGGATCAGTAGTAGGGCTTTCAAAAATGAACCGTATCGTAGAATACTACGCTAAACGACCTCAAGTCCAAGAGCGCCTTACCCTACAAATTGTTCAAGAGTTACAAAAAGTACTCGGTACGCCCGACGTAGCCTGCGTAATAGACGCAAAACATTTGTGTGTAAATTCACGCGGTATTAGTGATGTTTCTAGTAGTACCGTGACTAGTGAATTTGGAGGTGTGTTTCAAACGGAAGAGAAGAAACGCGAATTCTTAGATTATATCAAACTTGACACAGATTTTAATGAATAGCTCCCTTTCCGTTTATAATTCTCTAAAAGGCGAAAAACAAGTATTTGAATCTATTGTAGCGGGGCATGTAGGAATGTACGTCTGTGGTCCCACGGTGTACAGCAATGTTCATTTAGGAAATTGTAGAACCTTCATTTCGTTCGATCTGATGTACCGCTACCTGAAGCATTTGGGATATAAAGTACGCTACGTTAGAAATATTACTGATGCAGGACACCTGGAAAACGATGCCGACGAGGGGGAAGATCGCATTGCAAAAAAGGCGCGTCTCGAATCGATAGAACCCATGGAGGTCGTACAGCGCTACACGGTTGATTTTAGAAACATCATGGCCCAATTCAACGCCTTGCCTCCCAGCATTGAACCCACAGCTACGGGTCATATCGTGGAGCAAATTGAATTGATCAAAGAAATCATGGAGCAAGGCTATGCCTATGAAGTCAATGGATCGGTTTATTTTGATGTCCTCAAATTCAACAAAGACATTCCTTATGGGAAGCTCAGCGGGAGAAATATTGAGGATTTGATTCACAATACCCGAACACTAGACGGCCAAAGCGACAAGAAAAATCCTCAAGATTTTGCCTTATGGAAGAAAGCAGAGCCTGTTCATATCATGCGTTGGCCATCCCCTTGGAGTGATGGCTTTCCAGGATGGCATTTGGAGTGTACCGCGATGAGCAGAAAGTACCTAGGTAGTCAATTTGATATTCACGGAGGCGGTATGGATTTAAAATTTCCACATCACGAATGTGAAATTGCTCAGGCCGAATCCATTGATAAAACACCACCCGTAAAGTACTGGCTTCATGCTAATATGTTGACATTAAACGGTAAGAAAATGGCCAAATCAACGGGCAACAACATCTTACCCAAAGAAATGTTTAACGGCTCCAATGAGTTCTTTAAAAAGGCTTTTTCACCTATGGCCGTTCGTTTTTTTATGCTTCAAGCGCATTATAGAAGTATTGTGGACCTAAGTGAAACGGCTTTGGAAGCCTCAGAAAAAGGATTCAACAGATTACTGGAAGCCCTCCAGACTTTAGAAAACCTGTCTCCTTCTACTGCAACGACTGATTTTGATTTCAAAGCATGGAAAGAAAAATGTTATGAGGCCATGAATGACGATTTTAACAGTCCCTTGTTAATCGCTCACCTCTTTGATGCTGTCAAATTTATCAATAGCGTAGCCAATCAAAAACAAGAGATCAGTGAAAAAGATTTGGAAGATTTAAAGAACCTTTTCAATGCCTTCTTTTATGATGTATTGGGGTTAAAATCAACCGAAAATAATGGAGTGAAAGATGTGAGTCAACTGGAAGGTACGCTAAAATTGTTATTAGAAATTAGAGATCAAGCTAGGGCATCGAAAGACTTTGAAACTTCAGACCTAATACGCGATGCGCTCTTGGAACTAAATATTCAAATTAATGATGCTCCCGAAGGAAGTAGTTTTAAAATAAATTAAAGGTCTTCCCTTTTGAAAAAAGTTTTGATTTTCCCGTTTTTACTTCTCATTAAAGGGTACCAAAACTTTCTCTCACCCCTATTTCCTCCCAGCTGTAGATATTCACCTACTTGTTCTCAATACGCTTTGGAAGCATTGAAAAAGCACGGGCTTTTTAAAGGGGGCTGGTTTGCGCTCAAACGCATCTTAAGTTGTCATCCTTGGGGCGGTTCGGGCTATGATCCAATTCCCTAAGGAATTATTTCGTATCCCTTTGATTTTAGTTACTTTTACAAGGTTAAATCTGCATACATGTACTTTACAAAGATCGACTGGGCCCCGAGCGAAACGCTTTTTAAAATTGGAAGCTTTGGAATTCACTACTACAGTCTGATGTTTATTATTGCTTTTGGACTGGGCTATTATCTAATGAAGAAAATTTTTGACGAGGAGAAAATTTCTTTGGAGTACCTCGAGTCGCTTTTCATCTATATGGTACTCTCTATACTCCTGGGCGCACGCCTTGGAGATGTATTTTTTTACAGTTGGGATTATTATCAAGATCACCTTTTAGAAATCTTATTGCCCATTCGAGATACCCCAAACGGATATACCTTCACCGGATTTAGAGGTTTAGCAAGTCATGGGGCAGTAATCGGATCTTTACTTGGACTTTATCTCTACAAGCGGAAGTTCAAAGAGCGTTCTCTTTTTTGGCTCTTGGACCGTGTGACAATTCCTGTAGCTGTAGGAGCCAGCTTTGTGCGCTTAGGAAACTTTTTTAATTCCGAAATTGTAGGCAAATACAGCAATTCGAATTTTGGTGTAGTTTTTTTAAATCGCGGAGAAAACCTTCCTAGACATCCTGCTCAACTTTACGAAGCCGTGGGATATCTTATTTTGTTTTTTATCCTCCGCCAAGTATATCGTACCGAAAAGAAAAAGCGGGAAGGATATCTTATTGGACTCTTTTTTATCGGTATGTTTACTATTCGTTTTCTTATAGAATTTATTAAAGAAAGTCAAGGAGGATTTGAAGAAATCCTAGGCCTACTCTCTACCGGACAGTGGTTGAGTATCCCCTTTGTTCTTTTTGGAATTTTATTAATGTTTCGAAGCCGAAATCAAATTACCGAATGAAATTTACCTACAGCTCTTTACCCTTAGGATTGTTCCTTCTATTGCTTTTCGCTTGTAAAGAATCAAGCACCATCAAGATTGCTGAAAAATCAATTGAATTTAATAAAGAAGGTCTCCTGATGATTTCGCAGTCCGGGAAGGAGAAGACAACATCTTTTGATATCGAAATTGCAGACAATCCCTATGAACGCCAAACGGGGCTCATGTATCGCAATACCCTAGAAGTTAATCAAGGAATGCTTTTTGCTTTTGAGCAAGAAGCGGTTTTGAATTTTTACATGAAGAATACGCCCCTTGCTTTGGATCTGATTTTTTTAAATAAAGAACTTGAGATTGTCCACATTCATAAAAACGCCATTCCGAAGGATCCTACAGGAATATCCTCTGTAAAGCCTGCACAATATGTTTTTGAAATACAAGCGGGGCTTAGTGATCAGTATGAAATCCAAGAAGGCGATCAAATAACCTACCAAAAACTCGAATCAAAATGAACGAAAAACTTAAGTTTCCAATTGGGAAGTTCGAATGGATCGAAAAACCCAATTCAACTCAAATAGAATCAGCACTTCAAGTCTTATCAAATTTTCCGCAACGCTTAAAAGAAGCTTTAGCAGGGACCTCTGAAAAAGACTTCCTCAAACACTATCGCACTGAGGGGTGGAACATTGCGCAAGTGGTACATCACTTGGCAGACAGTCACTTACACAGTTATTTGAGAATGAAACACGCCGTACTAGAAATCCAACCCCACATCAAAGACTATAACGAAGCAGATTGGGCAACCCTTCCCGATGCTACGAATACTGAAATTTCTTACAGTTTAGAACTGCTGAATGCCTTACACAAAAGATGGACTGTATTTTTGAAGCAGCTCGATACAGAACAACTCAAACGTTCTTATTTCCATCCGGAGCGCAACAAATTCTACCCTGTGGGTACAACTATTCTATTGTACGCTTGGCATTGTGAACATCATTTAGAACACATTAAAATAGCGCTAGCAAATTAAGTTTATATAAAAAAAGCCAAGTTTAAAAACTTGGCTTTTTTGTATTATAATGTTAAATGTTTTATTTGTTTTCGGCTTCGAGTGCTTTCTTCTTTTGGGTATCGTACATAACTGGAGTGGCAATAAATACTGAAGAATAGGTTCCTACCAAAACGCCGATGATTAAAGCAAACATAAAACCTCGAATGGATTCTCCACCAAAAATAAAGATGGCCAAGAGTACGAGAAGAGTCGTCAATGAAGTGTTCAACGTTCTACTTAAGGTACTGTTCAAAGCGCCATTCACTGTCTCGTCAAATTCCCATTTAGTGTGTTCGTTGACAAACTCTCGGATACGGTCAAAAACTACAACAGTATCATTCAGAGAATATCCAATAACCGTTAAAATGGCGGCAATAAAGGCCTGATTGATTTCCATACTGAAAGGCATGAAGGTATAGGTCAAAGAAAAAATTCCCAATACAATCAATACATCGTGGAATACCGCAGCAACAGCACCTAGGGAGAATTGCCACTTTTGGAAACGCAAGAGTATGTATAAGAAAACAACAATCAGAGAGCCGATAACGGCTAAGAATGAATTGTTTTTGATATCATCTGCAATGGTTGGCCCTACTTTAATGGAAGACATAATTCCAATGGACTTTTCTGAACTACCTTTTACAAAATCATCGTAGGAAATCCCATCAGGTAGATAGGAAGACAAAGCGGTATAAAGTTTGTTTTGAATTTCTTCATCCACGGCAATACCTTCTACATCCACCTTGTATTTGGTTGTAATTTTAAGCTGGTTTTCCTCCCCAAAAGTTTTCGCTTCTGCACTTCCGAACTCATCCAAAAGTAAAGCGTTAATTTCTGATGGGTTTACGGCTTTTTCAAAACGTACAGTGTACGATCTTCCTCCAACAAAATCAACCCCTTGATTGAGTCCCTTAAAACTCAATGAAGCCAAGCTAATAAGAATAAGTACAGAAGAAACTCCATAGGCGATCTTTCGTTTTTGCAAGAAGGGAATATTAACCTTAGAAAGCAAACCTTGAGTGGCTTTAGTTGAAAAAGAAACTCCATTACCTTTTTCGTTTCTTGAATCCACTAAAATTCGAGTAATGAAAATTGCCGTAAACAAAGAGGTCCCAATACCGATGAGAAGTGTAGTTGCAAAACCTTTAATGGGTCCTGTACCAAAAACAAAAAGGATCAATGCCGTAAGTCCTGTAGTAATATTTGCGTCCAAAATAGAAGACAAGGCATTGTTAAATCCGTCCGCTATCGCTTTACGTACTCCTTTTCCTTTGTTGAGTTCTTCACGTACCCGCTCAAATATCAATACGTTAGCATCTACAGAAATACCGATAGTCAATACGATTCCTGCAATCCCGGGTAAGGTAAGTACCGCACCTAGGCCCGCTAGGATTCCAAAGATTAAAAGAATATTTAACAACAAAGCAATATCAGCAAATATTCCTGAGCTTCCATAATAGAAAATCATCCAAAGAAGCACTATTATTAAGGCAATAATAAAAGAATAAATTCCTGCTTGAATGGCTTCTTTACCTAAAGAAGGCCCTACAATTTCAGACTGGATGATTTCCGCTGAGGCAGGTAATTTACCAGCTCGTAAAACGTTGGCCAAGTCAATGGCTTCATTTAAAGTGAAGTTCCCGGTAATTTCAGAACGACCTCCCGCAATAGCACCGCTGGATACTCCAGGTGCAGAATAAACAATATTGTCCAATACGATGGCGATGTTACTGGCCTCCTTAAACGCTTTGCCCGTCATGTTTTCCCAGATACGAGCACCTCGTGAATCCATTTGCATAGAGACCGCAGGGTTACCCACTTGGTCAAAAGTTTGCAATGCATCTACAACCACACCACCGCTAAGAGGGGCTAGATTATCACGATTAGATTTTAAAGCATACAATTCTACTACACTCCCATCTGCAGTAGGTTTTCCCCAAGCAAAACGAATGTATCTGTATTCTGAGGGCAACAACTTGCGCACTTCAGGTTGGTTGAGATACCCCATAATCAGCTCACTATCTCGAGCTGCAAATTGTGCCAAAACCGGACCCCCTTGAAAACCTTGTCCTACAATTCTATCCAATATCGGATTACTTGTCGGTGCAATTGAATCTTGCGTGGCTAAATCAGCTAACAGATCGTCTATTTCAGAACTTTCATCTTTTTCTGAAGCATCATCCAAAACAGATTCGGATTTGGCTTGAGTACCTAAATACGTATTTGCTTGAATCAAAAAGCTGATCAATTCATCGTTTTTATAAGTCTCCCAAAACTCCAATTGCGCCGTACTTTGCAATAGGTTTTGTACTCGATCTACATCTTTTGCTCCTGGCAATTCTACTAAAATACGTCCCGAAGTTCCCAACCGCTGGATGTTGGGCTGAGTAACTCCAAACTTATCTATACGCTTGCGAAGTACTTCAAAGGCAGAAACGATAGATTCATCTATTTTTCTGCGAACTACAACTTGCGTTTCTTGATCAGTCATTTCAAAGTTGATCTCATCACTCAAGGTTCGATTCGCGAAAATATCGGGGGAAGCTAATTTTTCTCCACTCTTTACTGCATCGAATGCTTTAAAAAAGGATTCAATATAAGGCTCATCGGAAGACTTTTGGAGTACATCCGCTTCGTCCAAAGCTTTATTAAAAACTGGGTTTCTAGTGTTTTCCGCCAACCCATTGAGAATGTCACGAATTGATATTTGAAGTATCACATTAATTCCGCCCTTGAGATCGAGCCCTTTATTCAGCTCTTTTTCTTTCGCGTCATTATAAGTGGTAAATCCATAAAGTGGATTGTTTCCTATGGAGTCCAGATACGAACTGGCCTCTTGATCGCGGAGTTCGAGGTAGTCCGGTTCATCTTCTGCAATAAGTTGGGTTGCATATTGGTCCGCTTGTGTTTCTACACTACTTGTTATAAAAGTAAAAGAGAGTTGGTAAATACTTACTAGGGCAAATAGTATACCGAAAACCCTTATTAAAGAATTGTTTTGCATTTTAATAAAAATTAAAGCTCAATTAAGGCGAGCAAATATAGTATTAAACCTAGGAAAAGACAACTCTAATTTAGAATAATGAAATTCATCAAGAGAACTTCTCTTAAAGAATATCATTTAACGCTTCATTCATCGCCATCACTTTCTGTGCGCTGGCGTTTAACAAGGCTTGTTCTTCTGCATTGAGATCTACATCTACAATGGATTCAATTCCATTAGCTCCAATGATACATGGAACTCCAATACAGAGATCTTTTAACCCGTATTCCCCTTCTAAAAGTACCGAACAAGGAATCATTCGTTTGTAATCATTTAAAATACTATCTACAAGGGATGCGACAGAAGCTCCTGGTGCATACCAAGCGGAAGTACCAAGAAGTTTGGTTAAGGTGGCTCCCCCTACCATGGTGTCTGCAGCTACTTTTTCTAAGGAGGCTGCATCCAAATACTGAGAAACTGGAGCCCCGTTGTAACTTGCTAAGCGCGTGAGTGGAATCATCGTGGTATCTCCATGACCCCCAATCACCATCCCTTGAATGTCGTTTACAGGTTTATCCAAAGCCAAAGAGAGATAGGTTTTAAATCGAGAACTGTCCAAGGCACCACCCATACCGATAATTCGATTTTTGGGAAGTCCAGTCGCTTTTAATGCCAAATAAGTCATGGTATCCATAGGATTGGAAACAACAACGATGAAAGCTTCGGGTGAGTGCTGTAAAATACTTTCAGAGACCTTTTGAACGATTCCAGCATTGATTCCGATCAATTCTTCTCGTGTCATCCCTGGTTTTCTCGGAACCCCTGAAGTAATGACAACTACATCACTTCCAGCAGTAGCTGCATAATCATTTGTTACCCCTTTGATGGAGGTGTTAAACCCTAGGGTAGTTGCCGTTTGAAATAAATCAAGTGCTTTTCCTTCTGCAAATCCCTCTTTGATATCTAATAAAACAACTTTACTAGCGATTTGTTTTTGTGCGATATACTCTGCACAAGAGGCTCCTACATTACCTGCCCCGACGATGGTGACTTTCATTTTTTAAAATTTAAATTAATTTGTTTCTGATGCAAAATTACACATCAATGTTGGCGTATATCGCATTTTTCTCAATAAATTCTCTTCGTGGGGGAACCTCATCCCCCATTAACATCGAAAAGATGCGATCTGCTTCTCCACCATTGTCAATAGTAACTTGACGTAAAGTACGTTCTGCTGGATCCATAGTTGTGTCCCACAATTGTTCTGCGTTCATTTCTCCAAGTCCTTTATAGCGTTGTACAGAGGCACCTGAGCCAAACTGTTGAAGCAACAGATCTCTTTGGTCGTCATTCCAAGCATAGTTCTTTTTTTGTCCTTTTTTGACTAAGTATAAAGGAGGTGTGGCGATGTAGATATAACCTGCTTCAATAAGTTCTTTCATGTATCGGAAGAAGAAGGTCAAAATTAGCGTTGAAATATGGCTTCCATCTACATCCGCATCACACATGATCACAATTTTATGATAGCGTAATTTATCGAGGTTCAGTGCTTTACTATCTTCTTCAGTACCTATCGTCACTCCCAAAGCGGTATAAATATTTCTAATTTCTTCATTTTCAAAAACCTTGTGTTGCATGGCTTTTTCTACATTCAAAATTTTCCCACGTAAAGGGAGTATGGCTTGGAAATTTCGATCTCTCCCCTGTTTTGCCGTTCCCCCTGCAGAGTCTCCCTCTACAAGAAAAACTTCACAGAGTGAAGGATCTTGTTCAGAACAGTCAGAGAGTTTTCCAGGAAGTCCTCCACCACTCATCACGGTTTTTCGTTGTACCATTTCTCTTGCCTTGCGAGCGGCATGGCGCGCCTGAGCGGCAAGAATCACTTTTTGAACAATGGTTTTCGCATCGTTTGGATTTTCTTCCAAATAATTCTCAAGCATTTCCGATACAGATTGAGATACCGCAGAAGTGACTTCTCTGTTTCCCAATTTTGTTTTGGTTTGTCCTTCAAATTGGGGCTCTGCAACCTTCACAGAAACAATGGCTGTAAGTCCTTCTCTAAAGTCGTCCCCAGCAATTTCAAATTTTAATTTATCGAGCAGCCCAGAACTGTCTGCATATTTTTTAAGGGTTGTTGTCAAACCTCTTCGAAAGCCGGAAAGGTGTGTCCCTCCCTCATGGGTATTAATATTATTTACATAGGAGTGTAAATTTTCAGAAAAGGAGGTGTTGTAAATCATGGCCACCTCTACAGGCACACCATTTTTTTCTCCTTCCATAGCGATGACATCCCCAATAATGGCTTCCCTACTTTCATCAAGGAAATGGATAAACTCTTTGAGTCCTTCTTTGGACTGGAAGGTTTCAGAAACAAATTCACCCTGATCATCTTTATTTCTTTTGTCAATGATGACAATCTTAATTCCTTTATTCAGATAAGAGAGTTCCCGCATACGAAGCGAAAGGGTCTCGTAGTTGTATTCCAGGGTCTGTTTAAATATTTCAAAATCGGGTTTAAAAGTAACTTCGGTCCCTGTTTCTGTAGTATCGCCTATGGTCGCTGCAGCTGCTTTGGATTTCCCACGGGAATACTCCTGCTGCCAAATTTTTCCGTCTCGAAATACAGTTGCGACAAGATTTTCAGAGAGGGCATTGACACAAGAAACTCCTACCCCGTGAAGCCCCCCCGATACTTTATAAGAATCCTTATCAAATTTCCCTCCGGCACCTATTTTTGTCATGACCACTTCCAAAGCAGAAACACCTTCTTTTTTATGGATCCCTACAGGGATTCCGCGACCGTTGTCTTTAGTCGTTATCGAATTGTCCTCGTTGATCGTCACCGTGATTAGATCACAGTGACCTGCAAGGGCTTCATCTATGGAGTTATCCACGACTTCATACACCAAATGATGCAGTCCTCGAGTTCCCACATCACCAATGTACATAGAGGGTCGCATACGGACGTGCTCCATACCTTCTAGGGCCTGAATACTATCCGCGGAATATTGATTTTTTTGATTTTCTTCGCTCATAATTTATTCGTTTGTGGTCTGTGAAAACACCGACTAACAAATATACTTATTCAGCTCCTAGAATTAGCTCTAAACCCTTGTCAATAATGAGGAAGTTATCAACATCAAAGTGTGCAAAACAACTGTAATTTCAGCAGTAATAAAGCGTCTATTTATAACTTTTATCGTGAACATTTGCAACCGCTCTTCCACTCGGGTCATTTTGATTTTGAAAGGCCTTATCCCAAGCCAGTGCCACGGGGGTACTACACGCTACTGAGGGGACTGATGGAACACTCAATGCGGCCGCTTCGCTAGGAAAATGGGATTCAAAAATGGTCCGGTAGTAAAATTCCTCCTTGTTTTGAGGAGTTTGTGCGGGAAATCGAAAATGGGCATTTTCCATTTGTTCGTCTGTGACCTCTTTTTCCACCAAATCTTTCAAAGTGTCAATCCAACTGTAACCCACGCCATCTGAAAATTGTTCCTTTTGACGCCAAGCTACACTTTCTGGTAAATAGCTTTCAAATGCTTTTCTCAAGACCCATTTTTCCATTCGATCGGAGGTAATCATCTTGTCTTTGGGATTGAGGCGCATCGCAACTTCAATAAATTCTTTGTCTAAAAAAGGTACCCGTCCCTCTATGCCCCATGCCGCTAAGGATTTATTTGCCCTGAGACAATCATACTGGTGCAATTTATCTAGTTTTCGAACTGTCTCCTCGTGAAATTCTTCTGCGTTGGGAGCTTTGTGAAAATAGAGGTAACCACCAAAGAGTTCATCTGCTCCCTCCCCTGATAGTACCATTTTAATTCCCAACGCTTTAATGGCTCTTGCCATCAAAAACATAGGCGTTGAAGCGCGTATGGTGGTAATATCATAAGTTTCAAGGTGATAGATTACTTCACGTATGGCGTCCAAACCTTCTTGAATTGTGAATTTAATTTCGTGGTGAACCGTACCAATGTGTTCCGCTACTTTTTGAGCAGCAGCAAGGTCTGGTGAGCCTTCTAGTCCTACAGAAAACGAATGTAACTGAGGCCACCAGGCAGTTTGAGTATCCCCTGATTCGATTCGTTTTGCAGCGAATTTTTTTGCCAAAGCTGAGGTAATGGAGGAATCCAAACCTCCAGAAAGTAGTACACCATAGGGGACATCACTCATCAACTGACGATGCACCGCATCTGCTAAAGCATCGTGTAGATCCTCTATGGAAGTTGGGTTGTCTTTTACGGTTTCATACTTGGTCCAATCTGGAGTATACCATTTGACCGGTTTCCCTTGCGCACTGTGCAAGTAATGACCTGGAGGAAAGAGCTCTATTTTCGAACAGACCCCTTCTAAGGCTTTTAATTCTGAAGCTACGTAAAAGGTGCCATCTCCATCCCATCCCATATAAAGAGGAATGATCCCCATATGATCTCGGGCAATAAAATATTCATCTCGCTCTTGATCGTAAATAGCAAAGGCAAAAATTCCATTTAATTTTTTGACAAAGTCCTTCCCTTCTTTTTCGTACAGTGCGAGAATCACTTCACAATCCGATTCGGTTTGAAACTGATACTCCGAATCACAAGTCGATCGGAGGGCACGGTGATTGTATATTTCACCATTGGCGGCTAAAATCAATTTTTTTGAAGGACTAATCAACGGTTGGTTTCCAGAGGTCGGATCGACTATTGCTAAACGTTCATGAGACAGAACAGCATTGGATGCATCATAAATCCCACTCCAATCGGGACCCCGATGTCGAAGTTTTTTTGACATTTCAAGAATTTGAGGACGAATAGAAACATTGCTTTGCTTTAAGTCAAATGCACATAGAATACCACACATATTTTTATTTTTATCAAAAATAAGATAATGCCATCCACAATAAAAACAATAATATTGTTTCAGTTAAATTTATTAACTAAAAAAGGAAATTTAGATATAAATTAAAAAATATCAACTGGTTTCAGAAGAGGAAAATGAAAGTTATCAATTCCCTTTAGTTGATTCGATTGCTATAAACGATGTTTCCGTTGAGAAAAGTAGCTACGATTCTCGTTTTTGGAATTCTTTTTTCACTTATTTGGATAATGTCTCTGTCCAAGATTACAAAATCTGCAACTTTACCTACTTCAATAGATCCTTTTTGATCTTCTTCAAAGTTTGCATAGGCGCCCCACAAGGTCATTCCGCTTAACGCCTCTATTCGGCTTAATTTATTTTCAGGAAGATACCCTCCTTCTGGATAAGCCTCTAGATCTTGGCGAGCTACCGCTGCATAAAAAGTCAAAAACGGATTTACTTCTTCAACGGGGAAGTCTGTTCCGAGTGCAATTCGACCTGACTGTTTTAGTAGTGCTCTATTAGCATAAGCACCTGCCAATCTGCTTTCTCCCAATCGATCTTCAGCCCAATACATATCACTTGTAGCATGGGTAGGCTGAACTGAAGGGATAATTTTTCTATTGAAAAGTTTAATATCTGCCGTGTCAATAATTTGTGCGTGTTCAACGCGCCATCTCGGGTCAGCTGAAAAAACTAAGGCTTTGTTGTACGCCTCTAAAATCGATTTATTTGCAGCATCACCTATGGCATGTGTATTCATTTGAAAAGGTGTAGTGGCCAATCGATAGGCGAGTTTTTCGAGGGAATCCTTGGGAGTGATAAAAGCTCCTTTATGGGATTTTAAATCAGAATAGGGTTCTTTTAATGCGGCCCCTCGAGATCCCAATGCGCCATCGGCGTATACTTTAAAAGAGCGCACATTTAGTTTATCGGTTTGCAGAGGACCTACTGAGAGAAAATGATCCATGTTTTCTTTGGTATTCGAAATCATGGCGTAGATCCGAATATCTAAAGTACCTGCCTTTTGAAGGCTGTCAATCAAATAAATATCCTCTTTGTCCATTCCTGCAACAGATACGGTAGTGAGCCCATTTTCAAAGGCAATTTTTGAAGCATCTTGAAGTGCTTTAATCTTATCTTCTTTAGTGGGATTAGGGAGAATGGCAGAGACAAGTTGCATAGGAGTATCCACTAGTACCCCTGTCAATTTTCCATTCTCTTTTATTACGGTTCCTCCAGCTACTTCTGTGGTCTCGTCAATTCCAGCAAGATCTAATGCTTTTTGATTTACTAAGAGAGCGTGACCATCAATACGCCTCAAGGCGACAGGAATATCAGGAAATAACGCATCGAGTTCAGATTTTTCTGGAAGGGATTGGTCTTCCCAATCGTTTTGATCCCATCCCCTACCCACGACGGCTTCTAATTTTTTGTTTTTTGCAAAATCTTTAACTCGGTCTAGCACTTCTTCAAAACTTTGGGTACCTCTTAAATCAACTTGTTGAAGGCTTAGTCCCAAGCTCATAAAATGGCAATGTGAATCAATAAAGCCAGGATAAATAGACAGGCCTTGAAGGTCTAAGACCCTACCAGAATACTTCTCCAAAAGTTCTTCTCCTCCCACTGCGATAAACCTTCCATCGTTGACAACAAATGCAGAAGCATTACCTTTTTTATCGTCTAAAGTGTAAACCGAAGCGTTATGTACAATTAAATCTACCTTATTTTGGCAAGAGATCAACACAATCGTACAGATCAATCCAAAAAAAGTAATCAAGATTCTATTCATATTGGGATTAAGTTAAAAAGTATTTGATACTTCTAATTTTGACGAACAAATGTAGTAAAAATCAATTGGGGTTCATAAAATTGTTTCAAGTTTTAGATCTTTTGATTTTAGTACTGAAAATCAAATTTATAAACTATTCCACCTAATAAGAGCAATTGGGGTTCTTGATAATAAGCCCATCTCCCGTGCGTTTCTTGACTGTTCACTTTTACTTTTGCAAAAGCGTCAAACTGATCGGTTAATCTATAGGTTAGATGAGCAGTTGTACTGATAAATAAGGGGATATTCTCGGGAAGAGGAGTTTGAGCACTATTCAAGTCTTGATCAATAAAAATAGGGCGAAAAGCAGCTTTTCGGTCTCCCCATAGATTTCCGCTCAATGAAAATGCAAGACGATCCTTCCATTGAAATTGACTTTCCCAATTCATTTCTAAGGCAGGAACATTCCACAACTCTTGGTTTCCGTTTGTTTCAAAAACGCGATAACGGGTTTCAAAAAGCACAAAATTATCTTTTGCTAAATCAATACGAAGAGAAGCTTTAAATCCGTATAAATCTGTGTCTACATACCGAGCGGCGTATGCATTTGACAATCGATAAGCTTGGTTTTCATGATCCTTGTCAAAAGGCAATCGTTCAAAGATGTTGAAGTTTTCAACTTGATCATAAATAAATCCAAGGTCAAAATTCAACACTGAGGCTAGTTGAGATCGAATTCCAAGACTCGCATTATACCGGTTAAAAGTAGGTGTCAAAAGGGTGGTAGGGGCAAGATAGGGGTTTGTAAGGGTCAAACTTTTATATGTGTTGAACTGAACACCGCCCTCGGCTCTTAAATAAGGACTGAGGACGTTCCCTGTTTTTCGGTAAACCACTTCTAACTGTGGGTAATACAAAAGTGAGCTTGAACTGTTTTCAACACCCAAAAGATAGGCAGCACCCGCACCAATTTTTAGCTTCACGTCGTTTCTGCTGTGTTTCCAAAATAAGTTTAAGGTTCCCTTACCTTGTGTATATTCCTCTAAAGTTCGCTCAAAATAAGAAGTCTCAAACGCAGTGTGAAACCCTTGTAAATGCAATTCTGACTTGAGTTTCCCTCCCCCAAGATCTACTTCAAAATCGGTCTGCAACCCTAATTGTTGTTCGGTAGAATTAAAATTATCTGAGGTTAAATCTGCCTGAAAGGTAATTCCTCTCAACACATCATCGTACCAATTCCAATGTGTCCTAATTTTAAAATAATTTCTCCTACTCTCTGGATTGGTGGAGTTTAGAATCAAAGGATCCCAATCCCTATCGTAAAGTCCAAAATAATTAGTGTTGCTGGTTTCAAATTGCAACAGGGAATTCGCATTGTAATAAGAGTTTCTCAAATTGTGGTGAAGCCCAAAACGGCTATAGTTTTGAGAGCTTTTTAAAAGGCTATTGGCTAGGTCAGTTCCAAAACCATCTCGGTAAAAATTGATTCCGAATCTTTGTGTACGATCCATCTCAACCACGCTAGAAACATTAAAGTACAATTGACTCATGTTTCCAAAGCCTCCACTAAAAAATGTATTGTAGGGAGTGGAGGACTTTCGCTGCTGTAATCTTAAAGGCGAGGCTTTATTGGGTTCGAATGTAGAAATGACGGGAACTTTTTTGAGTTCGTACACCAGTTTTTTTTCTAAAGAAGTTAGACTATCGGAGAGTTTTGGAACCGATTTGATCTTAAAAGCATCTGACAAGCTCGGAGTGTAGGATTTGACAACAAGTACTTCCTGAGTTCCAATAGGTTCTTGTTCGTTTTCTTGGGCGGTGAGTATTCCAAGGGCAAAGAGAGAGAGTAAAAAAGAATATCCAATCCTATTCATTGTTTGTCTCTTTTGTTATGGAACGGTTTTCCTCACTCAATGAAGTCCGATAGGTTTCAATTAATTCTGAAGCCTCTTGAACAATCAAGGGGAAAGAGTCAAAGTTTTCGATAATGGACTCTAGAACAAAAACAGCCTGAAAAGCATCGTTTAGTGCGTAGTAGTTTTTAGCGAGTAATAGAAGTGCCTTGACATTCCATTCTCCCGACTGCCCAGAGTTCTGAGCTATTTTGGCAATCAAATCATTTGAAGCCGTATGGCTTTTTTCACGATATAAACGTTCTGATCTAAAATAAAGTGCCTCAGCAACAATCATTGTCTGGGGTGCTTTTTCTAGTTTGAGATAGGCGTCCGCAGCGTTAAGACTATCGCGTAGTGCCAAAGAGGATCTCGCTTTGAGTTTTAGCGCATCCCATTGGACTCTGTCTTCGACTTCATTTAAATTCAACACTGCCTCTGCCGTTTCTACTGTCTTTTCAAATTGTTGATTTGCATAATAAGCTTGCATTAAATTGAGCGTCGCAAATCGTTTGTTTGCTTCGAAAGAAGCAATTTCAGCCAAGTGTTCCATATATGGGATCGATTCTATTTGTTGATCCTTATTTTTTAGAAGTGAAATCACACGTGTTAAGGCTTTTTCGGTATAGGTAGATACTTGTGGGTCCTCTATCAACAACTGGTAGGCCACTAAAGCCTCGTCATAGTCTTCCTTTTCAAAATAAAGTTCAGCCAAGTAATAGGTGACCACTTTGCTGAATGCACCTTGAGGATAAGTCTCCAAATATTCTTCAAACAACTTGAGTGCGGTTGACGTTTTTCCTTCTATAAACTGTCGTTCTGCAGCGGTAAAAGCTGTTTTCTCGAGTTCTGTATCTGTAAAGGTTTCGAGCTTTTGCTCTTTTATCCATCGCGTAAAAGCAGTTACAGTTCCTTGATCCACAGCAATTTCTTTTAGGGTTCGCAAGGCTTGTTCACCTACTGCATACCGCTGGTAGGTTACTGCTACTTCCTCCAATACCGCCTTGGAAGCGGTGTATTCTTCCTGGTTAAACAAAATCAATCCTTTGTTGAGTGCGGCCTTTGCGAGATACGGACTGTTTTTAAAACGCGTTAACAAACGGTCATAGGTCTCGATCGCTTGGTCAGCAGCAGAAGCACTGCTGTAGGCAGAGCCCAATTCAAACAAGACATCATCCACCAAAGGGTTGTTTGGGTAAATCTCAAGAAAATCGATTAAAGCTTCGATTTTCTTGGAATTGCGATCGACAAATCCATAACTAATTCCTTTTTGAAAACTTGCATAAGCTCCCTTGTCAGGCGAAAGAGCAATGGAAGTGTTGTAATACTCCATCGCAGGCCAATATTTTTTTAATGCAAACTGACAATCTCCCATTCTCAAAAAAGTGTCGCGTTGGTACGAAACATCGAAAATGTTATTTTCCTCATTAAATGCTTCGAAAGACTGCAATGCGTATTCATACTCTCCCAGCTTAAAATAGACATAGCCTATGTCATAATTTAAACGATTTGCCATTTCAACACTTTCTTTCTTAGCGTGTTTGCGAAACTGCTTGAACAAATCCAGGGCACTATCAAACAAGTTACGCTCATATTCTGATCTACCATACCAGTACAAACCGAAAGCTTCTAGGGATTTGTTCTCTTTTTGTTTTAGTCCACGCCGAAAGAGAGCACTCGCACTTGCGTAACGCCCTTTTTGGTATTCCTGAATCGCACTGAGCATCAAAACCCGCTGTAAGGTTTCGTTATTTTTGTACCCACTTTTATTTTCAAGGATCTCAAGAGCTGCTGCATAATTTTTATCCTTGGTATAGGAATTGATTAGAAGTTCCTCGACGAGTGCTACTTGCTTATTCTTTGGATACGTTTCTAAAAACGCAACCAGAACTTGAGGTGGTTCTTCAAAGGGATTCCCAATTTCGTAACTCAATTTTGCATAATTTAAAAACGCATCTTCCTGAATTATTGAATTAAAATTCATTGCGGAAGCACTTTTAAAAGCATTGAGCGCGGCAGATTTTTGATCGGTGTTGAGATAACATTCCGCTAGGGTATAATAGGCATCTTGTGCTAACGCATTTTTGTCTCCAACGATCTTATTGAACTGTCCAATGGCTTGGCCGTATTTTTTTTGTTTAAAATAAGCATACCCCAATTGATAGAAATCGGTGTTATTCCAAGTTCCTTTTTTACCCTCATAACTCTCGAGATAAGGAATCGCATCCGTATAAGATTCTTGATTAAAATAGCTCTCGCCAATGATTTTTGAAAGCTCCGAGGTCTCTTCATTACTTGCTTTTGCTAGGGCTTCTTTTGCTAGAGTAATCGCTTGATCAAATCGTCCAAGACGGAAATTCATATCCGCTTGGAAGTAAATCAAATTTTCTTTTTGGGTAGGGTTTGAAATATTTTGAAAAGAAGTCAGTGCTCCATCAAAATCTTCCAATTGATAGGCTATGTGCCCTAAATAATAATGCGCATCTGATTCGAAAGATTTATCGTCTTTTACTTTCTCCAAATACGGTTTTGCTTTTTTGTAGTTTTTGGCAGAAAAAAGCGCGTATCCCTTATTAAAATTAAAAAGAGGCAAGTCTTTTTTGGGCACTTCATTTTCAGAAATTCTTTGGTACCATTTTAGGGCATAACGATATTTTTCATTTTGAAAGTAATAATTGGCAACATCCAAATCAATTGTCTTTGTTCCCACAGCGTTAGGGAAATCCTCTTTAAATTGGACCAGCATTTTTTCAGCTCCAGAATAATTGAGTCGTAAGGCATTGGAGAGTTTGTTGAATTGTACTTCTTGCTGATAGGATCTAGAGGCATAGAGATCTTCTTCAAACACACTGAATTGCCAAGAAGCGGGAAAGTAACTCAGTCCAAAAAAATGATCACTAAGCTCAGTCTTTTTGGAATCATTAAACAGTTGCCCTTGAAGTAAAAAGGGCAAAAATAAGAGGCCAATTTTACAAAAAGTGAACAAGTTTTGGTATCTGAGCATCGTGGATTAAAAATAATTCATTCCTACTGATTTAAGAACGTGTTTCCGTCTTGAAACGTATATTTTATCAACAAATTATTAAGGACTACTTCAAAAGATTTACCTTTATGTCGTATTGAATAAATTACAATTTTCCATGATCAACCTTCAGAATGCAGCCATCGTAAACGAAAAAAACACCATTCTAACGGATGTAAACTTTAGAGTTGATGTGGGCGAATTTGTGTTTCTTATCGGAAAAACAGGAACTGGAAAAAGCAGTCTTTTAAAGTTGCTTTATGGGGACCTTCCACTGCACTCGGGACAAGGTACTATTGTCGGTTTTGATCTCAATAAGCTAAAAGATAAAGAAATACCACTTCTTAGAAGAAAACTTGGGGTAGTTTTTCAAGACTTCAAACTCCTCCCCGATCGTACTCTTTTTGACAACCTGTCTTTTGTGTTAAAGGCAACAGGATGGAAAGGAAAAACCAAAATAAAAGAACGTGTCGCAGATGTTTTAGAATTGGTTAACGTAACCTCTAGTGATCAAAAATTTCCTTTTGAACTTTCTGGAGGGGAACAACAGCGGGTTGCCATTGCCAGAGCTTTACTCAATCATCCTGAGTTGATCATTGCAGACGAGCCCACAGGGAATCTCGATCCAGAAACCAGTCAAGAGATCATGCACTTGTTTCGAAAACTACATACAGGAGGAATCAGTATCGTGATGGCCACCCATGATTATAATATGATTGTCAAATTTCCTGGGAAAATTTTTCAATGTGATCAAGGAAGGCTAAACGAAGTGGTGGCTAAAAAATAATTTAGGCTTTTTGACGCTTTCTCTCGTTTTCATCCAAGAATATTTTTCGGATGCGAAGTGAATTGGGTGTGACCTCCACATATTCATCCTTCTGGATGTATTCTAAAGCTTCTTCTAAAGAAAATTTGATGGGTGGTGCTAGCTTTACTTTGTCGTCTGAACCGGCTGCTCGGACATTTGACAATTTTTTTGTTTTGGTCACATTGACTACCAAATCGTCCTGACGGCTGTTTTCTCCAATCACTTGACCTGTGTAAATAGCTTCGTTTGGCGCCACAAAGAATTTTCCTCTCTCCTGAAGTTTGTCCAAAGAATAGGGAATAGCAGCTCCTTTTTCCATTGAAATTAAGGAACCGTTTATGCGTCCTGGAATTTCACCTTTAAAGGGGCTAAACTCGATAAAGCGGTGGTTCATTATGGCTTCACCTGCTGTAGCGGTGAGCAATTGATTTCTCAACCCAATAATACCCCTAGAAGGTATTTTGAATTCACAAATCATTCTGCTGCCTTTGGGATTCATGGCCAACATTTCACCCTTTCTCGTGGTCACCATTTCAATGGCTTTTCCAGAAACTTCCTCAGGCAAATCAATGGTCAATTCCTCCATGGGTTCCATCTTTACTCCATCTATTTCTTTGATAATCACTTGAGGCTGACCAATTTGTAATTCATACCCTTCTCTACGCATGGTCTCTATCAGAACCGACAAGTGGAGTACACCACGACCAAAGACAATGAACGTATCTGAACTGTCCGTTTGTTCCAATCGCATGGCCAAGTTTTTTTCCAATTCCTTTTCTAAACGCTCGCGAATATGACGGGAAGTAACAAATTTTCCTTCTTTGCCGAAGAATGGAGAATCATTAATGGTAAACAACATACTCATCGTAGGCTCGTCAATAGCAATGGTGGGTAGCGCTTCTGGTGCTTCAAAATCGGCAATACTATCGCCAATCTCAAATCCTTCCAATCCAATGACCGCACAGAGGTCACCCGCTTCTACGCCCTCTACTTTCTTTCTTCCCAAACCGTCAAAAAGATGTAACTCTTTGACACGTGAGGGTACTTCAGCACCATCTCGTCTAATCAATTTCACACGCATTCCTGCTGTCAACTGTCCGCGCTGTAAACGTCCAATAGCTATTCTTCCCGTAAAGGAGGAAAAATCCAGGGAAGTGATCAACATTTGTGTATTTCCTTCTGCAATCTTAGGGCTGGGAACGTGCTCCAAAACCATATCCAAAAGAGGTTCAATAGAATCAGTTTCATTTTTCCAATCGGTACTCATCCAATTGTTTTTTGCAGAACCATAGACGGTCGGAAAATCCAACTGCCATTCTTCGGCCCCCAACTCAAACATCAAATCAAAAACCGATTCGTGAACCTGGTCGGGAGTACAGTTTTCTTTGTCTACTTTATTAATTACCACGATGGGTTTTAACTTGAGGTCAATCGCTTTTTTTAACACAAAACGTGTTTGGGGCATCGGACCTTCAAAAGCATCAACAAGAAGCAAAACCCCGTCCGCCATGTTTAACACGCGCTCTACTTCACCGCCAAAATCGGCGTGACCAGGTGTATCGATGATATTGATTTTGACCCCTTTGTAATTTACAGCGACATTTTTGGATAAAATGGTAATCCCTCGTTCGCGTTCCAGATCATTATTATCTAAAATGAGTTCTCCTGTTGTCTCGTTGGAACGAAACAGATTACAATGGTGAAGAATTTTATCAACCAGAGTCGTTTTCCCATGGTCGACATGGGCAATGATCGCGATATTTTTAATGGATTCCATAGCTGTTTTAAACGCGGCAAATATAGTGGGTTCTCAACGACTTTTAGCTCAATCTTATAAAATAAAACACGAAAGAAAATTGTTTGGCTCAATATTTGTAAATTCGCAGCTTGAAGTTCATTGAAAACTCATGGGGTCGACTGGTTTTGACAGCAGGACGCATGAAAAGGTAAGCAAGTCGAGCGCTGAATTACAGCTCGTAAATCTCATTTTTCACACTTTTAAATGGCGAGAATAACTACGCTCTAGCTGCATAATTAACAGAATCATAGTACGTTAATGCCAAGTCCCCGCAAGGCTGGGAAGCTGGATGTCTCTGAATAGCCCTTGTTGACGGCGATTCCTAATGAGGCACCATAAATGTCAACATCGAAACACAGAAGCATCGCCTGTGTTTTTCAATAAAGATGCTAAGATCTGTATGGGCAGTTTTCGGTCAGTACAAATTCGAAAATCAAACGAAATCTAAACTTGTAGAAAGCTTTTTGATCGCTTGTTTGGACGCGGGTTCGAATCCCGCCGACTCCACTGTGATAATCCCTATTGCATTCAAATACAATGTTTTAGGGATTTTTTGTTTTTATATTGTACGGTATTTGTACGGCTACCCAAATTTAAAAGTTTCTATCCAGCATTAATCCAAACACAGGGGCATGGGTTTTAGAAAACGTTTTTTCTATTGGAATAGGAGGATGGAATTTGATATGTAATCTAAACTTTATAACTTAGAGGTATTATTAACCATAAATCAATTAAAATGAAGAAACTACTTTTAATCACCTTATTTTTTTCAGCAACTTCAATTTATGCTCAAAAGTCTATA